>JACCDN010546280.1_pt1 | contig 37386 bp, 23 predicted proteins | sample 7441691 | NCBI WGS metagenome assembly JACCDN01 (sample SAMN15323439, study PRJNA562643) | freshwater metagenome | isolation source: river surface water | place: USA:Blue River Watershed | collected 2017-08-16
CAAACAACTCCTGTTGGTAGTTAGTGTATGGTGGAACCCAAAGGTTAGGAGAAACTAATTGAACGGATAATCGTAATGAATAACCCTTACCTTGTAGTATGTTTGTAGAACCTTTTATCACCGTGGAGTAGTTTTGGAAGGGTTGAGTTTTATATCTTACTGTACATAAAAAAAGCGTCTCGGTAATCACCGAGACGCTTTTTTATTCAATACCTTCAGCTTAGTTGAAGATATATCTTAAGCCAAACTGCATTCTCCACACGTCAGAAACGCCGGCTGTAGCTCTGTACGTTTCAGAAATCAAACTTGTACCAAGGTTTCTGAATCTGTATTGAGGTCTACCATCTGCACTAACCGAAGGTGTTCCAGTTACCAGAGGCTGTGTTGAATTGAAAGTCTTACCTACACCGTAATCAGCATCAATTAGATTTCCTACGTTTAGAATATCCATACGGAATTCCAAGGTATTTCTCTTGCCGCCGATGTTAGTAAACAATTGCTGAGCAAATGAAAGGTCAGCACGGAATACCATTGGCATAATAACTCCACCTCTTTCAGCATATTTACCTCTATTAGCACTTAAGTACTCATCTTGTAAAATATACTTTTCCCATGCATCCGCTTGCTCTGCAGCTGTGAAAGTCTTTCCACTAGCAGTAAATGATTGGAAATTCATTTCCGCTTTGGTTTTTGGAATGTAGATCAAATCGTTAGCAGTACCTCCGTCATTATTCAAATCTCCTCCCACTACATAACTAGCGTTACCAAGGGTTCTTCCTTCCCAGAAAAGAGATACTGAAGTATTACCGATCTTGAAGATGTCTTTAGAGTAAGATGCGATAGCAAAAACTCGGTGTCCCATGAAGTTAGCTGAGTTAGCTAAAGCTGGATTGTTCGGATCATTCGTAATTGGGTTTCCGAACCAAGTACCTGCAGCAATAGATCCTGGATCCACGGTGTTTTTAGATTCACCATAACTATAGGCCGTCTTCAAGAATAATCCATTTGTAAATGGTCTTTCTAAAGAGAATGAAGCTACCCATGAGTTACCAACCGCTTGATTAGATAAAGTCACTGCATTCGGGATCTTACCATTAATACGGTTAGGGTTAGTAGCCGCATTCCATCTGTAACGGTTGTCATTTCCAGTAAATTGAGAGAATGCAACCGGCAAGTTAGCGTTGTAGTAAGCTACTCCGTTCACATCTTGGTTGTAAATAAATTCACCTGTTGCGATAATCCCACCAGGTAATTTCTGATCAATAGCGATATTAGATCTCCATACTTGAGGAAACTTAAAGTCAGTCTCAGTCAAGGCAAGCTCGTAAGATGATGCTGGTGCACCAGTCACTACAGAAGGCTTGTACGTATTAGGATCTGGGTTGAAAGGTCGAGTAGTCGTGTTATCAAGTTGTTCAAAACCAGTCAAGATACCATTATTTCCCACTTGATTAGAAATCCAAACATAAGCAGGGCGACCAGTGAATACACCTGAACCACCTCTAACCTGTGTCATTTGATTATTAAATACATCCCAGTTAAAGCCTACACGTGGAGACCACAATAGATTAGCCTCTGGAAGTGCATCTGTTCTGAAGTTTACATAAGCTCCAGCTGGATTTCTGAAGTACATGCTCTCCATTTCTGTATTTCTAAGTGCAGTCTGTTCGAAGATAGGAACATCTACTCTTAAACCTGCTGTTAACTTCAAGTTAGGTCTAGCTTGCCACTCATCTTGAATGAATACTCCACCATAGTTTACTTCTAAAGGCTGTACTGGCTTATCCGATCCCGGGATATTATTCCAACGAACCTGAAATCTTCTTTGTGTTACGCCAGAAGCTACTTTATTGCCATTAGCAAGGAAATTATCTGCATCCTTGTAGAAATCAGCCAAAGAGTTGTATACATATACAGATTGTGAACCAGGGAAGAAAATGTTTTCAGACTGGTAGTTTTCATAGCTAAATCCTGCCGTGAACGTATGGTTTCCTTTGAAGATTTGTAAGTTATCTTGGATTTGGAACGTCTTGTATCTCAACTCGTTGTTAGGAGTGAAAGGCTCAAATCCGAAAGAAGTATAAGTAGAACCAGCGTTCAAGATATCCACCATAGGGAAGAAAGTTCCCTTCTCACCACGGCTTTCGTCTTGGTAAGTATACCCCACTATTAAATTATTGGATACGTTATTACCGATACGTGAATTCAATTCTGCCACTAGAGAACGGATGTTCTCCATGATGCTGTAGTTAGAGTTTTGAAAGTTTAATGCTTCAGATCTAAAGTTACGGTTACCGAAACCTAAAGAAGAAGAACCAGACATCAACACATCAGTAGAAGAATTTAAGTGATTGTATCTCAAACTTAATTTGTTCTTGTCATTGATATTGTAATCAAACTTAACCAAAAACTTAGTACCTACTGTAAGGTTGTCATATCCTTGGTAAGGACCCGTTTCATAGTTAAACTTACTTCTTAGATAAGAGCTCAATCCATCCAGGTCAGAAGCTAAAACACGAGTTACGTTACCTGTAATTGGATCCGATCCAGAATTCGCTTTCCAAGTTGTACCTGGTCTTGCTTCTTTCTCATCTTCAAATGATGCAAAAAAGAATAACTTGTTTTTAATGATGGGACCACCTACACGGAATCCTACTTGATTGTAGTTAAACGTACCGGGATCAAAACGATTATTACCAGCAATTTTACCTACGTTATCGTTATTTCTTGTGAAATAATAAGCCGATCCCGAGAATTCATTCGTACCAGAACGAGTTACCGTGTTAACACCTGCACCGGTAAAGTTACCTTGTCTCACATCATATGGAGCCACGTTTACCGAGATTTGCTCGATAGCATCTAAAGAGATAGGAGAAACACCTGTTCTACCACCTGGGTTAGAACCAGAACCTAATCCAAATGAGTTATTGAAATAAGAACCGTCAACGGTAATGTTATTCAATCTTGAATCTTGACCTGCAAAAGACTGGCCATTCGATTGTGGAGACAATCTCGTGAAATCATTAATACTTCTGGAGATCGTTGGAAGCTTATTAAGCGTTCTATTATCGATAGATGTGCTTGCTCCCGTACGCTCACTGGAGAATAGGCTGTTTTGATTAGCACTTACTACCACTTCAGAAAGCACTTTTCCATCCTCCTTAAGTGTAATGTTCAGGTTAGCGAACGTTCCAAGAGAAAGGTTCAATCCGTCGATTTCTTTTGTAGAAAATCCGATGAAGGAAGCAGATACCTTGTAAGGCCCTCCCACACGCATACCTGGAATTGAATACTTTCCTTCTGAATTTGATACCGCACCATAGCGCGTTCCTGAAGGAAGGTGAGTAACGACCACACTAGCACCTAGAAGTGGTTGTCCATTAGCTTCAGTTATGGATCCGGTGATACCGGAGGTTGTAACTCCCTGAGACATCGCTGTAGTTACACTCATTAAGAGTACAAACAGGGCAAGCAAATTCTTTAGTAAATTTAGCTTCATAATTTTTGATTTGATAAAGTTTGATTTATAGTTAAAAAACAATTTCCAAAGGTATACATGTTTTAATAGGTATACTTTATTGTCAAATTATTTTTCAAACAACAAATTTTATAATTTTTAATGAAAACATAACATAGCCACTACGGATTTTTTATAAATTTTTTAAAATATTTTAGTGGTGGGTCCAAATTCTAATTTACGTTATACCTTCTTTTAATTGACATAATCTCAGAATTAGCTTTCTTTTTGCTATTCATATTAATTTTTGTTGGCTTAGAATCCTATTCTCAAGAGTTATGTCTTACAACCACTAGCCTAAATCACCCTAACTCGTAAAAGTTCAATTTTTAAGAATTTTTTTCATAAAAAGTATAGAAAGTTGTCTTTTTCCTTTAAATTTCGAAAAAATTGGGTTGTATTCAACTTTATTAACAACATATTAACTTTTTACAAAATTTAGAATATGAAAAATTTTACCAGAAAAATCTGGAGTTCAGTGCTTTCGGTGGTTGTATTCCTTTTATTAGGATCCACTGTTTCACTTGCTCAGACTACCATCTCAGGTACAGTCACGGATGCAAACACGAAGGAAACTTTGCTAGGGGTGAACATCCAGGTTAAAGGAAAAGTAACTGGAACAATTTCTGACCTATCCGGTAAGTATTCCTTGAAAGTCAATCAAGAGGCTCCATTTACTTTGGTTTTCTCTATGGTTGGTTTCGGAACGAAAGAAGTCGAAATCAAAAGAGGAATGTCTACCCTTTCGGTTGAATTAACTGAGACATCTGTTTTAGGACAAGATGTAGTAGTTTCTGCCTCAAGAGTGGAAGAAAGTATCCTTAGATCTCCAGTATCTGTTGAAAAAATGAATATCCTTGCCATTCGCAATGTCCCTCAAGCTAGTTTCTACGATGCTTTAAATAATTTAAAGGGAGTAGAAATGAGCACACAGTCCTTGACCTTTAAATCATTTAATACAAGAGGCTTTAACGCCAACGGTAACGTGAGAACGGTACAATTGATCGACGGTATGGATAACCAGGCTCCTGGTTTAAACTTCTCTGTGGGTAACATTGTAGGTATTCCTGAATTGGATTTGGAAAGCGTTGAATTGCTTCCTGGAGCAGCTTCAGCACTTTATGGCCCTAACGCAATTAATGGTATCCTATTAATGAACTCTAAAAGTCCATTCTTATACCAAGGTCTTTCTGTGAATGTAAGATCAGGTTTGATGGATCAAAAAGATAGAACTACTGCACAAACAGGTTTCTATGACTTCAGTGCTAGATTTGCTAAAGCATTCAGTAACAAGGTAGCCTTTAAAGTAAATTTTTCTTACTTAAAAGCAGATGATTGGCAAGCAAACGATTTCAGAGACCAGTCTTTATTGAATGGTTTTAGAATCGCAAATGGTACGCGTGATACCAATCCAGGTTATAACGGAGTCAACGTATATGGTGATGAAACTAACGTTAACATGTACTCTACTGCTCAAAGTATGATCTCCGCAGGCGCTTTACCTGCTGCAGTACTTCCTTTGATTCCACAAACATCTATTTCTAGAACAGGTTATAGAGAATCTGATTTAGCCGATTATGGAACGAAATCATTAAAATTTAATGCAGCACTTCATTATCGTATTAATGACCGTGTGGAGGCAATCATTCAAGGTAACTATGGTTTCGGAACTACGGTTTATACGGGTGCTGATCGCTACTCAATCGCTAACTTCCAATTAAGTCAACTTAAAGCCGAATTGAAAGGCGCTAACTGGTTCTTAAGAGCTTACACCACACAAGAGCGTTCTGGTGATGCATTTGCTGTAGGTATTTCCGCACAAGGTATCAACGAAGCATGGAAACCAAGTACTCTTTGGTTCCCTCAGTACGTAGGAGCATTTGCTCAGGCTAGAGCGGGTGGGTTGAGCGAGGCTTTAGCTCACGATGCAGCAAGAAGATTTGCTGACCAAGGTAGATTAATCCCGGGAACTCCAGAATTTGAAGCTGCCAAAAATAACGTTGTAAATCTTCCAATTCCAGGGAATGCTTCTGGAGTAGGTGCTAAATTTGTGGATAAAACAAACTTATACCACGTAGAGGGTTCTTACCAATTTAAAGAAATTAAATGGGCTGATTTTGTAATCGGCGCAAACTTTAGAGTTTTTGAATTGAATTCTGATAAGACGCTATTTGCTACTGATGATAATGGCAAAGAGTTTACTAACAACGAGCATGGTGCTTATATTCAAGGTGCCAAGTCTTTATTTGATGATAAGCTTAGATTGACGGCTTCCGCTCGTTACGATAAGAAAGAAAGATTTAAAGGTCAAGTATCTCCACGTGTATCTGCAGTTTATACTGAAGGAACGCACAACTTTAGAGCCTCTTTCCAAACTGGATTCCGTATGCCGACGACACAAGATCTGTTCATCGACTTGGTAACTCCTCAGGCACGTTTAATCGGTGGTTTACCTTTCTTTAGAGATCGTTACAAGTTCGCTACTAACCCAGCCTATACACTAGCTACGGTAACGCAATTTGGTGGAGCAGTTTTATCTGCTACTCAGCCTTCTTCACCTGTTTATCAAGCTTCAATTGCGCAGGCAACTCAGTTAGCAATTACTCAAGCAACTTCTATCATAACTCAGCAAGTAATTGCTGGTCTGATTCCAGCTGCTCAGGCTCCTGCAGCTATTGCAGCTTTAGTACCTTCTATCGTACCTCAAATAGCTGCTCAATTAGTTCCTGCAAATGCAGCAGCGGCAAATCAAGCTCTATTGGTGCCATTCAAAGCGGAGGAATTCAAGCCAGAAATTGTTCAATCTTATGAGTTAGGTTACAAGGGATTGTTTGCTAACAAATTGTTAGTCGATGCTTATGGTTACTACAATAACTTTGAAAATTTCATTGGCGGTCAAGTATTGGTTCAGGACAAAAACTACGTTGCTACAAGTCCTGCATCAACTTTAGGTCTTAACCTATTGAATTCTAGTACTAGAAGTGTCTACTCATTGCCTGTTAATAGAAAAGAAATCATCAAATCTTATGGTTGGGCAGTAGGATTGGATTACCGTTTACCTAAAAACTACACTATTGGAGGTAACGTATCTTACAATAAACTTCAGGACTTAGAGAAGTTGAGAGCAACTGGATTCCAGCCTTCTTTCAATACTCCTGAGTTCCGCTATGTATTGAATTTCGCGAACCGTGAGATTGTAAAGAACATTGGTTTCTCTATGTCGTACAGATGGCAGGATGAATTTGTTTGGCAGTCTTCATTCGTAAATGCAGATGTATCTACCTTCCAATTATCTAAGATGCCTGCATTCGGAACTTTCGATGCTCAAGTAAGTTTTAAAATGAAGTCATTAAAGTCTAACCTGAAAATTGGTGGAAATAACATGTTCAGTGATGGATACAGACAAGCATGGGGTAACCCTACTGTAGGTTCCATGTACTATGTGAGCTTAACTTTTGATGAGTTCTTGAACTAATTAGCAATAAAAGTTTCCTTTAAAGGGCCATCCAAACATTTTGGATGGCCTTTTTTTATTTTTTTAAAACTCAGAAATGGGTATTTGGATTGAACAGCTTAACATTAATAACCCCTGTTATGCTTAGGTTAAATTTTGATAAAAAAATTATACATTTTTGTAGAAATCAAAGAAAAAAAAATTTAACTTGCACCGAATCAACAGTCCGTTGTATCGATTTAAATGCATTATCCTTCAACAAGTTAGTGTATTTGAGATGAATGACTCAAAATTTAGAGAGTTAAGCGTTTCAAGATTTCGTATTTGACGGGCCATAAACAAACAAATTAATTAATATGAGGAAAATTTTACTCCTAGGTCTCACAATGCTTATGGTTAATGCGATAGCATTTGCCCAAGGGCGTGTGATTACCGGTACAGTTACTTCTGTAGAAAATAGAATGGGTGTACCAGGTGCATCAGTTCTTGTTAAAGGTACGACTGTGGGTACTACCACCGATTTGAATGGTAAATACTCCATAAACGTTCCTACTGGAAAAAGTGTGTTAGTATTCAGATCTGTGGGACTAGTTGCTCAAGAGGTGAATGTTGGAAACAGAACCATCATAAACCTAGGTTTGGAAACGGATAACACAGCCTTGAATGAGGTGGTCGTAACAGGTTATGGTACGCAAACGAAACGTGAAGTGACGGGTGCTGTATCTTCTGTTAAAGGATCATCTATTCAAAACTTACCATTACAATCTTTTGACCGTGCCCTACAAGGACGTGCGTCAGGGGTACAAGTTAGATCGTCTAACGGTCTTCCAGGTGGTTCGGTAAATATCCGTATTCGTGGTGTGGGCTCTATTACTGCAGGTAATGAACCTTTATTTATCGTAGATGGGGTACAGTTAAACAATACATCTAACGCGGCATTCACACAATCTAACCCACTTGCCTTTTTGAACCCGAATGATATCGAGTCAATGGAAATCTTAAAAGATGCTGCTTCTGCTGCTATCTATGGATCTCAAGCGGCTAACGGGGTAGTTATTATCACTACTAAAAAAGGAAAGAAAGGAAAAGCTAAGTTTGAATTAAATGCCTTTTCTGGAGAAACTCAGCCAATGAAGTACCTAGATATACTTTCGGGTTCTGAATGGTATGGAATGCGTAGAGATGCATTTATTAATTCTGGCGTTTCGAATCCTGAAGCAAATGCATTGAGCAATATGGGCCGTCTTCCATCTAACTGGGCTTCTCAAACAAGACCGGCATTAGATGCTATAGGCTTGGCTTTACCTAATTACGATTGGCAACGTGCAGTGATGGGAACTGGTAGACTCAATAACTATGAGATGAACGTTTCTGGAGGAGATGACAAAACTACCTTCTTATTATCTGGTTCATATAACTACCAAGAGTCCTCATTTAAGCCTGTTGACTTTGAAAGAGGAACGGTAAGAGTAGCTTTAACGCATCAAGCAACTAAGCGTTTAAATATAGAGACTAACATTAATCTATCAACGTTTACGCAAAATGTCCCATTTGCAGTGGAAGGTTCTTTCTTAGGTAACCCGGCCTTCTCTGCATCTGCCGTATTGCCTCACAATGCGATTTACAACGAAGATGGTACTTACAATACAGCCATTGCCGGAGTATTAGGTCAGAATGTGGTGTTAGTTAACGCCTATAATACAGGTTTACAGCGTACAAATACAGTAGTAGGTAATTTGATTACGAACTACAAAGTTGCGAACAACCTAACTTTCCGTTCTTTGTTTGGATTAGATTATCGTTTACTACAGGGTGATAATTACCGTGATCCACGTACTCCAGATGGAGCTGGTGTGATAGGTAGAAGTTCGGTTCAGTCTGACTGGAGAACTCGTTTTATTACAACGCAAACATTAAACTGGAATAAATCTTTCAATGCAGTTCACAATATTTCTGCCCTATTAGGTGTAGAATATTTATCTGAAGTGAGAGAAGGTATTTCAGGTGCAGGTATTGGTTTCCCTACCTTCCAATTTAGAACCATTCAATCTGCTGCTACTCCAGAATCAATTACTGGCTTCTGGACTGGATATAGAAGAGCTTCCGCATTTACTTCTGTTAATTACGATTACAAGAAGAAATACTTAGCAACTATCACAGCTCGTTATGATGGATCCTCCCGTTTTGGAGCGAACAACCAATATGGTTTATTCCCATCTATTCGTTTAGGATGGAGTGTGGCAGAAGAAAATTTCCTTAAGGATTCAAAACTAATTTCAGAAATGAAGTTTAGAGCTTCTTATGGTTTGACTGGTAATGATCAAATCGGAAACTTTGATGCAAGAGGCCTTTATGGTGGTGGTGGTAACTATTCAGGAAGTGCGGGTATCTTACCTTCCTCACTAGCTAACTTAAACCTTGGATGGGAAACGAATAATACCGCAAACGTTGGTGTGGACTTCGGATTCTTTGATAACAGAATCACAGGTTCAGTAGACCTATTTGATCGTAGAACTAAGGAATTATTATTGAGTCAGCCTATCCTTTGGACGAATGGTTTCAGTGGTATTTCAAATAACGTAGGTGAGCTTCAAAACAAAGGAATTGAAGTTGAAATCTCTACAGTTAACGTAGATAATGCTGGTTTCCGTTGGAATAGTAGTTTTAACTTCTCCCAAATTAAGAACCAGATTGTAAAATTATATGATGGTTTATCATTTCTACCTGCTAACCCAGGAATTGCTGTAGGTCAGCCTGTAGGTAGAAGCGGTGAAGGTGCTTTCTTTGCAGCGCAATATGCAGGAGTTAACCCGGCTACTGGCCGTCCAATGTGGTACGATATCAACCGTAGAATCACTTATTTGCCATTAGCGGCAGATAGAGTTTATAGAGGTTCTTCGCTAGCTACCATCTTTGGAGGTATGAATAATACTTTCTCTTACAAAGGTTTAGAATTAACTACCTTCTTTGTTTATGAGTATGGTGGGTTTACGACTGATGGACAGTACGGTTTCTTAAGGGAAAACGGAACGAGATTAACTTTAAATGCACTTCGCGAAGTAAACGATAGAGCTTGGAAAACGCCAGGACAGATCACGGACATTCCAAGAAATTTAACATCTAATGGCGGTAATGAAACAAGAGGTGCAAGCAGAAACTCAGGTGATGCAGCAATTTTGAAGACTGACTTTATTCGACTTTCACAATTGACTTTAGCCTACAGCTTTCAGCCTAGCTTAGTCAATAAAATCGGCTTAACGCGTGCACGCATTTACCTTCAAGGAGTTAACTTATGGACCTACGCAGATTACCCTGGATATGATCCAGAGTTTACAGGAGCAGGTACAGGTGCTATTCCTTTGACTAAGAGCTATACACTAGGAGTTCAAATCGGATTCTAATCTATAAAAGGAAAAAAAATATGAAATTACATACTAAATTTTACTTATCTCTTGCCTTAGTAGGTTCCCTCCTATTAAGTTCTTGCGATAGTTTACTTCAGGTAGATCCTAAACAATCAATTGATGCAAATGGAGCTTTAAATACGCCTGACGCGATGAATGCAGCACTTAATTCAGTATATTCTAAATTAAGATCTGCACGTAACTACGGCCGTGACTTGTTAGCGGTATCCGATGCATTAGCAGATGTAGGTCAAACAACTAGTAACTCTGGTCGTTTGATTGGTGAAAACAATAACCAACCAGGATCACATTTCGGTACATGGCAAAATAGTTATTTTGCCATCAATGAGGCTAACCTAATCTTAGCTGGTATCAGCAAAGTTCAAGGTGCAACGGATGCTCAGAAGGCGCGTTGGGAAGGAGAAGCTAAGTTCTTAAGAGCTTTATACTATTTCGACTTAGTAAAAGTCTACTCTTACATTCCTACTGCTGTATTCCAACCTGGTGTAATTGGCCAAGGAGGTATACCAGTCGTATTAGAAGGTGTAATCACCTCTGAAGAAGCCTTAACTCGTAAAACACCACGATCAACAATTGATGCGGTATATGAGCAAATATATAAGGATCTTGAGGATGTTAAAAAATTAGTACCTGCAGGAAGAGGCGTTCAATACGGTTCTGGACCAGCTGCTTCAGCCTTGTTATCTCGCGTTGCTTTATACAGAGGAGATTGGACTAAAGTGGTTTCAGAATCTACTCTTGCCTTAGCAAGTAATGTAGGTACTGTTACTTCTGGTGCAGCCTATGTGAGTGGATGGAGAGCTGCTATAAACCCTGAATCTATGTTCGAGGTACGTTTTGCCTTAGCAGAAGAATCAATTGGTGTGAATGAGTCTTTACAATCAACTTATACCGCTATCTTGAGCCTTGCAAATAAAAATTCTCAAGGTGGATGGGGTGATTTCATTCCAAATGCTACTGTTAGAGGATTCTTTGGATTGACGGCATTACAGACGGGGACACCAGCAACTGACAATAACAACTGGGATGTAACTAGAAATGCTGACGTTAGAGCACAATTGTATACGACGGGTAACACTGTTAGAGGAGCTGGTCGTCAAATCGAATGTACCAAGTTTATGGCTAAATCTGGTTTTGCTTATGCTGACAATGTACCTGTGATTCGCAAGTCTGAGATGCACTTAAACAGAGCAGAGGCTAATTACCAGTTAAAGAATGAATCTGCTGCCCTTACTGAATTAAATGCATTCAAATCCTTGAGAGGTTTACCTGCGGTAGAGTTATCAGGAAATGCGCTTTTAGAAGAAATTCTTTTAGAAAGATTCAAAGAGTTTGCATTTGAAGGTCACCGTTTCTTTGACTTAAAGCGTTATGGAAGAGCAATCGTGAAAACAACACCAGTTGTGAACTTATCGTTCGAAGATTTCAAGATTCTGCCTCCAATTCCTCAGCGTGAGGTGGACGGTAATCCTAATATTAAACAAAACAGAGGCTACTAAAATTTGAAATCATGAAAAAAATATATTTATTATACTTACTGGCCTTAGTCCTTGTATCCTCTTCTTGCATTGAGCAAAACTACCCTAAATGGGAAGGAAGTGTATTAGAGTTTCAAGACGCCGTAGAACGTACGCCTTTAGCAGGTGAGACATATCCTAGAATTACAGTAGCTAATACTGTAGGTACAGTTAGCTTTCGTGTAAATCTTGTAGGCGCACACAGAGCATCTGATGAAATAATCATGTACTCTGCCGTGACTGGCGCTGCTACCACAGCTGTAAGTGGTAAAGACTATACAATGACGGGTAAATTAACGATCCCTAAAGGTAGTAGCTTTGGTACATTAACTGTCAATATAATCGACACGAAAAAAATTGGCGGTTCAGTTGATCTTTTGCTCCAGCTTGATGGAAATGATGAGATCGGCTACAACACTAATTACAACAAAGTTCAACTTCGAATTACTCGATAATTTTGTTTTGTTAAACTTCAACTAGTAAAAAGACCGGATTTATCCGGTCTTTTTATCTTCTACAAATGATGAAAAAAATATTCTTCTTTATTATTCTAGGAGTATCTCCTATGGTGTCTAATGGACAATTGGCCATTCTGCGTGATAATGGAACAGGAATGCCTATTACTGCAAATCCGTATATTGGAGTTAAAGGTTCTGCTTATTTAGAAGACTTTAAAAAGGGAGTTTTATATCTCAATAATGGTCTAAAAGTAGAGGGCCTGAATATTGCATTGAATGCTTATTCAAATAATTTGGAGTATAAATTAGATGGTGGTCAATTTTCCTATGGACCAGATAAGTTATCTAAATTTACTTACACCTCTTCCTCAGGAGAATTGATCGAATTTACCTCAGAATATGAAGTGCCTACAGTCAAGAAAAAGCGATTTGTTCAAGTTTTAGAAAAGGGGAAATATTCCTTGCTATTTCATCCGTATAAAGTGATGACTGATGATCCATCCGCTACCTATGGTGCCCAAGCAGCAAAGGTTTTTCAAGACGAACAAGATATTTTCGTAGCAGTTGATGGAAAAGTGTATTTATTGAAAAACAAAGAAAAAATACTTAAAGAGGCTTTTGGTGCCGATGCAGAAAAGGCGATTGCTTTTATCAAGTCGCAGAAGGTAAATTTTAAGGAAATGAATGAGTTGAAAGCTCTTATTCAAGAAATGAATAAAAAGTAATTTACAAATTTAGGGGATAATGTCATAAACTTCCATTTGTTTGTGCATCACCTTAAACCAAAGCGGGGGGATAAGAGCTAGTAAAATCATTCCAGGGTATCCAGTCGGCATTTGGGGGGCATCGTCCATATGACGAAGAATTTGGTATTTTCTAGAGGCCAAATAATGATGATCACTATGTCTACTCAACTCGAACAGTGTTAATCGCCCTAGAACATGATTACTGTTCCAGCTGTGAGCAGGCTTTACACGCTCATAGGAAGTCTTCGCTTGTTTTCTTTGCAATCCATAGTGTTCAATGTAATTCACCGTTTCTAAAAGGGCTGCTCCTATGAAGGCAGCTACAAGGAAGCATACAAGAACAAAGCCTCCGAAAAAATAATAAATCAAACCTAAAAGGCTAAATTGAATCAGCTGAAATAAGGCCATTTCATTGAAAACTATATTTTTTGATTCCGAAATCGCAATCTGCCAAGCCTTTCGTTGTGTCCCTACAAAAGTTTGAATCCAAAAAGCATATAAGTTCTGCTTAAAAAAGGCTGTACTAGGATCCTCTGAAGTTGCTACATGCCTGTGATGCCCTTTATTATGCTCGATAAAAAAATGCATATAGAGGCTGGTAAGTAGAAGAATTTTGGCAAGAAACTGCTCAAATTTATACACCCGATGACCTAATTCATGTGCCGCATTAATTCCAAAAGTCCCACACAACAATCCCATTGTTACTACTCGACCAGCCGTATCAAAAATAGAAAGTCCCTGATTTAAACTAGTTAAAAATAAATACAAGGCTCCTAATTGCATAGGTACAGTTAACCATAAGACCAAATCAAAAAATAGATTTGATTTAGCCGCCTGCTCCTGCTGCTCCGATAAATTATCCGAATTAGGGGCTATAAATAATTCACAAATAGGAATCAAAAAGAACAGATACGCTAAGGGTCCCCAACAATATAAACCACTCTTAGTAAATGCTAGAAAAGCTAATATAAACAAGAAATAAGGCGTTAAATAGCGTAGTGGCCTCATCATCAGTAATTTACATTTTTTCCTTTAACTTTATAATTCCATTTCGAATATCAGATCTCTCCGATTCCTTAAATCGACGAACAAAATCCAAAGCTATATTTAACGTCGCTTGAACGGTAATATAATTTTTATTAACCATGTCAGAAATTAATTTGCCATTAATGTTCAACATCAAATTAGCTATTCTAGGTCTAATTCCAAGAGTGAAGGTATAATAATCTGAATTTGTATTAACAACTGAATTTGATTTAGCATCTACTATTTCACCTAGCATCTTACCGACGTTCAAATTACAAAACCGTAATATATAGAACGATAACTGAGGCTCTAATACGGTTGATTTTAAAAACAAACCAGCATCGTATTGCGCTGCACCTGGTAAAGGGGATTTATACACTTTATTCGGATACCAAACTGCCAGTCTAAAACCTACAGCATTTGCCGTATACATCGGTGCACCTCCATCAAACCCTTCAAATCTTTTAATCCCTGTCTTTTTATACAAACCTATCTCTCCTACACTGGACGCAGTAGCTATTGTATAATTTGAAATATCTGCTGCAGGTAAATTATAGAAATTTGAAATAAGCCCCCCTCCTATTTGTAATTGCCAGGTCATGGGGCGTTGGGCCTTAATTTCTTTCACCTTTTGTTCTGTCAACCCTTCGATAACCGCCTGTTCCCGGTATATGATTTCACTCATATTTCGCAATGGATAAGCTCGCTTCGTTGATACAATCAGTATGTAAGCATCCATTAGGTTGCCAACCGCTACTTTTTGGTCAATCTCTGTAATCTTATCTCTAAACATAGAGTCTTCAATTAGCTTTTCTAACTGATCGAATCGGTCACTATCGAAATAGCGGAATTCCCTAATTTTTCCTAATAAAAGTTTAGCGTCTATGTAATCCCTATTGGACACACTTGATTCAGCTTTAGAGATATAGGAATCAAATGCCTTTTTAATTAAAATCTTTTTGACCTCAAAATAACGGGTAGAAAAACTGCGATCTAATCCCTCTACATATTTTATCGTTTGAAGTGCAAATAAATAATCACTAGAAGCAACTTTAGGTTGAAAATAATCTTCGATCAAATCTAGTGCCGCTACTTTCTCCGTTAATAAGGTGGGATTATCTGGATATTTTATTGCCATCTTTTCGAAATCCAAAAGTGCTCCTTTAAAATCCTCTGCATGCAATTTCTCTTTTACAGCCACTAAATCTGTCTGAAACTCGCCAGACTCCACTAAGGTCATCAATTCAGTTAAATACTTTTCCAAAGAAGCCACCTGTCCTAACAAAGATTCCTCTTTCGCTATTCGACCGGGATCTAGCATATTCTGTACTTCAATTAAAGAATAAATGTCATTTTTCTGCTTCAAATATTCGTTGTATTTCAACTGAATAACCCGAGCATGTGCTACATTTTGAACCGAAAAAGAGGAAACTTCTTCCAATATTTTATTCAAGGCGTATTGAATTTTTGCCAAATTTTGAACTAAAAACTTCTCCTTACTGATATAAATCAAACCATATAATCGTCTGTTTCTCATATCCTCCTGAAACAGAGGCTTCAAGTCACTAAAGGTTATTTCCGATTCTATATTACTGTTAAATTCAAAATTTGTAACCTCGCGTAGACTATTATTTTTCCTATTTCCTTGATCTTTAACACTTAAGGAAACCGATTTAGATTTGTCCTCTAACCGAACCTTAGAAATAATATTTTTAGCTAAAGAAGCCTTTAAGTCTACTTCCAACTGAGTCTTCAATTCTTCTAGATTCGTCACACCAGGAACATAAGGCCTGCTTGCTAAATGAAAATAGTGTGATTCAGCTAAAGCCGATTCTACTTCTTTTGACTTAGTCAAATCAAAACTCACTTGACTAAAAGCCCACTGACCAATACTTAATAAAAACAGTAATATTATTAACTTTCTCATTCTTTCCACTTATTGTACTAATTTAGCCCATTCCCTATCAAAAACTTGCCGAAAACGATTCTTTTTCTCTTCTAGGCTACTTGCTTTCGAAGCAGAAAAAATACGTTCAAATCCATCTACAAAATCCTTTTTAGGCAATTCCACTATCACCCAAATTTCATACCGCTGATCTGATCGCAAAATTACTTTTTTTTCTACCACCCTTAATTGGGTCATTGTTTGTTGTGCTATTGACATTTCCTCTTTCTGAAAATAGGTATTCCATCCATCTAATTCAGCCGACTGAAAGGCTGAATTAAACTCAGTACTTACATTTTTAATTAAAGTCTGAATGAAGGAAGTTAATTCAATTTGAGCTGTATGAATGGCCATTCGTTCTGCTACATTTTCACTTTCACTTTCACCATGAGATACAGTACGCAAATAAGCTGATGAAGATTGATAAGCATCCACTGAAAAAGGAATAGCTAACTGGCTCGTACTAGTACATGAGCAGCATACTATCCACACTAAAAGAATTATCCTTACCCTATTCATACGATACTACTAATATAATCAACCTCGAATAAAATACCGCTAAAACAAAAAAGTCAGGACCTTACGATCCTGACTTTTTCAAAATAACCTTAGCTATTAATATCCATTATTTTGCTTAAGGGTAGGTTTTCCATCTTTTTGTGAGTTTAAAATCTCATCAATCGGAAGAGGGAAGTAATTATTCTTAGCCGGGTCAAATGATTTTCCAGCCAAATAACTTCTTTTGCTATATGTTCTTCCGGTTAAGTCTGTACCTGATACAGACTCTTTAGGGATATACATCTTGTTCAAGAAGTCAGACGCAATTCCCCAACGAACTAAGTCGAAGAAACGATGGCCTTCCATAGCAAATTCCAAACGGTTTTCCATATATACTGCATTTAGTGCATAGTCTTTACCATTTGCTGCGAATGTACCAGTAGGATATGGATTTACAACGTTCTTTATTGAAGCATCTTGTACTTTACTTCCCTTAGCGCGATTACGAATCATATTTACATATTCTTCAGCTTTCGCTAGATTACCAGCTTCCGCCTCTACCTCAGCTAACCATAAAATAACCATGGATAACTTCAAAAGACGGTAGTTGTTATTAACTGAACGACGGTTCGTTGAGTGTGTCGTGCTTCCTTCTTCAGCTAAATAATACATCCATTTTTTACCTGTATACGGACCAGAGTAGTTTTGGTCACGAATCCAAGATGCCCCTGGCATTTTACCCCAATCTAAGAAGTTTACACCACGACGACCTACGGTCCAATCTAAACGAGGATCCACCGTTTGAGAAACATCTAACGTGAAAGCTGCAGCTGTACCAATACCTTGATCGTTCGGTAAATCTACATTATTGTACGTATCCTCCAATCCTGCTTTGTTTTTACCAATCATTGGAAGGCCGTCAGCTGTAGTTTTAAATGCATTCACTAGGTTTTGTGAAGGTAGGTAAAATCCACAACATCCACGACCCGGAGAGGCGCCAGTGTATGGCCAGTTCAAGTTGTCACCTTGATTACCACTACCGCCTGTTGATCCATCGTTTACAGAGAATTGTACTTCAAAAAGCGATTCAGCGTTATTGTTAGTCGTAGTTTTGTAGTTGTCATGGTAATCATCTACAAGCTTTTTACCAGAATTTTTTAAGATATCTTCCAATAGGGGCTTAGCTAAGCTAAATTTCTTTTGAAACATATATGCTTTCGCAAGATAGGCCATAGCAGCCCACTTGGTTGCTCTACCTTTTTGAGATTGCGTTGCTGGTAGATTTTTCATTGCAAAATCGAAATCTGCCTCAATGTTTGGCCAAATATCTTTGTCATTAGGCACTTTCGTAGAGTTACGATCATCACGCTTGTACGTGTTTTCATCAATGTAAGGAATCATGTTCCACATTTTCTTTCCTTCGAAATGGTAATGACCACGTAAGAAACGAGCCTCAGCGACTACCTGTGTTCTCTCCGCATCGGACATATCCTTAACATCTTGGCTTCTTGCTAATAAGATAGCCTCGTTAGCTCGCGCAATACCATCATAGGTATGTTGCCACTTACCTAAGAAATAAGTGTTCTCTGCAAACCAAGTGTATTGCTCAATGAAACTTTGCTCTGGCTGGTCACCAGCGTCAGTACCTTTTACAGCATCACCGGATGTAATTCCACCAAACACATAGTTTGAGACGGCAGATGTCCGTCCTACGTTTCCTGCACCAACTCCATCTAATAAAGAATACGAACCTATTAATAAGGCATTTACTCCGTTTTTATTAGCCAGAGAGTTTAGAGAGGCTGCTCCTTGAGGTTCTACCTCGAGAAACGACTCTGAACAAGAAAAGTTTATTCCAACTGTCGCAACTAATGCGAATATGATTAACTTTTTCATTTTTTTATCTGATTTATTTTAAATTAATTAAAATCCTACTCTTAATCCTATGTTGTAAGATTTAGCTACCGGGAATGCCCCCTCATCAATACCCATGTGAGTATCTTGATTATCAGCTCCTGAATTTCTAATGTTGATATCAGGATCTAAACCTTTGTATTTAGTTAAAGTCAATAAGTTTTGTCCTTGAACATAAACTTGCATCGAACTTAACTTGATTTTCTTTAACACACTAGTAGGTACCGTGTAGGTTAACTGAATGTTCTTGATACGCATGTATGAACCATCCTCAACGAAATAAGTTGAAATTTGCTGACTAAAGGTATCACCCGCATTTAAACGAGGTAATAAAGCCACATCTCCTTGTTTCTTCCATGAATTATACAACATATCCTTTGAACGGTTTCCTTGGAATGTGTTAAAGTCTGTCCAATACTTCAAGTAATTGAAGATTTCATTACCCTGAACACCTTGAGCAAAAACAGTGAAATCCCAATTTTTATAACCTAAATTAAGATTTAAACCATACGTAAAGTCTGGGTGAGGATTACCAATAACAGTTCTATCAGATGCATTAATTTTGCCATCAGGAACACCGTCTGGACCACTAATATCTTTAAAATTGAAAACACCAGCACGAGTATAGCCAGGAATTTGCGTGGCTGCAGCAGCCTCTGCATCATTCTTAAGAACCCCATCAATAACATAACCAAAGAAACTAGCAATCGGTAAGCCAGCTCTTGTTAAAGAAATTGCCGGTAGACGTGTCGTGAATCCAAAGATCGAAGCCTTCGGGTCATCATTCAACTTCACTACGTTATTTTTATACTGGCTAATTTGTCCCGAAATAGCATATCTTAATTGACCAATTTGATCTCTATAAGATATATTTAAATCGATACCCGTATTATTAACTTCTCCAATATTCACAAAGTCAACACTACCTGTTCCCGATGTTCTTGGAATAGGAACTTGCGTTAACATATCGGATGTAGTTCGAGTATACCAGTCAAAAGCAACATCTAATTTATTATTAAACAAACTTGCATCTAAACCAATGTTAGTGGAAGTGTTTGTTTCCCAACGACCATTTCCATTACCGAATTGAGTTAAGTCAAATCCAGCTGCTAGAGAAGTTCCTGAACCTGTGATATCGTACATGTTATTGTTTGGATCTGGAGTAAACAATGTTGAAGCATTGTATACTGATGGGATCAACTGGTTACCCGTTTTACCCCAACCTCCACGTACTTTTAAGTCGTTAATGACAGTTATATCTTTCATGAAATCCAATTCCGAAAGACGTGCACCTACTGAAAATGCAGGGAACACACCATAACGGTAAGATGGACCGAATCTTGAAGAGCCATCACGACGTAAAGTAAAATCAGCTAATAAGAAATCCTTGTATGAATAATTTGCTTTTCCAAATTGTGAAAATAAGGCTGTGATGGTAGCACCCGCTCCTGCGTTCGAAAGACCTGCAGGGAAACCATTGTTCAAATAACGATACGATAAATCATCAAAAGCAAAATTTGATCTAGCTGCACTAAATCCAAATGCATACGTTGATACTGATTCTGTTCCAACTAATATGTTGAAATCATGATCTCCCCACTTTTTAGCGTAATTCAAGGTATTGTACCAAGTAATAGCACGGTCAAAGCTATTTGAAACCGTTAAGCTGTTCGCATTACGCGCTTCAACTGCTTCAATATCACGGTTAAAATAAGCTGATTGATTAAAGTTATTGTATTCAAAACCAAGGCTAGTACGAGCCTTTAAATCTTTCAAAATTTCAACTTCAGCAAACACATTACCGAAGATACGTGTAGAAGTTACTGGATTATCTTTCTCTCTCCATTGGCGAGCTAGTGGATTAGGGGCATTACCTAAATTCGCACCACGTGAACCTCCAAAACCATTAAGATCTGATAAATTCGACCCCCCTAACGCTTTAGGTCCACCAGTTATATCAAAAACAGGAATGATTGGCTGAACACGAATCGCAAACATGATTGGATTCGATTCACTATTGTTACCACTAGGAACACCAATACGCTCATCGATAGAAACAGTTACATTCTCTCCGAAAGTGATAGCACCTTTTTTGAACTCGGTATTAGCACGAACAGAGTAACGCTTATATCCTGTATATCTTAAGATACCTTCCTGATCAAAGTAATTTGCAGAAATGGCATACTTACCATTTTTAGAACCACCTGTCGCTCCTATCTGATAGTTAGAGATTTTAGCTGGACCAAAGATTACATTCTGCCAATCTGTTCCCTCTTTATTGGCTTTCGTAATGTTAAAAGCGTCAATATTGAATCTTGGATTAGCTATGTCATTTGTGTATGTATAATTACTTGGCAATGCACCGTATACGTTCGGATAAATGTAATCAGCGATTGTTTGCGTTCCATCAGGTGCAAAACGGTATTGAGCTGATGGAGAAAAACCCGGAGCTCTACCTTGACCAATTGACGACTCATAGAAATACTGTCCCAATTCTTTGGTATTCAATAAATCCAAGAGCTTACCCACTCGCTGTGTACCTGTGTACATATCAAAAGTAATTTTAGGCTCGCCTTCACCACCACGCTTAGTTGTGATGATGACAACACCATTCGCCGCACGTGCTCCATAGATAGAAGCCGCAGAAGCATCTTTCAATACCTGCATCGACTCAATATCATTCGGGTTGATTTGGTTTAGCGTACCCTGTGTAGGCACTCCATCAATTACATATAATGGTGAGTTATTGTTAGTAGATCCAAATCCACGCACACGAACCATCGTTCCACCACCTGGAGAGTTATCATTACCAACAGTAACACCAGATGCACGTCCTTGTAACATTTGCGTTACAGACGCTGCTGGTAATGCAGTAAGTTCTTTTGCACTAACTACCGCTACCGCACCTGTAATGTCTTTTTTACGTTGAGAAGTGTAACCAGTTACCACAACCTCACTTAATTGACTTACATCCTCATCAAGTGTAATTGCGATAGTTGAGCGATTTCCAACCGCGATAGATTGGGAAACATAACCTACCGAGGTGATTACTAACTCGGCATTTCCGCTCTTTACATTAACAGAGAAGGCTCCATTAACATCCGTAGTGGTACCTGTTGTTGTACCCTTGATTACTACAGAAACTCCGGGAATTCCTCCGCCTTTAGCGTCAGAAACGGTTCCCGCAACTTTTCGGTCTTGACCAAATGCCACCAACGACAAGGTGAGCATCAAAGCCAGTAGAAAGACCACTCTGCTTACGTAGAAATTGTTTTTCATATAAATTAAAGGTTTTAGTGAATGTTAAACATTTGCCCAATAGAGACTATCAGACAAAGTTTAACTGAGACAATATTAAATATATTTTGTTATTTTCTACACAATTAAATATAATTTTTTTAATATTTTTTTTAATAATAACCATTAAATAACATTATATTAATCGCACAATTAATTTTATTGCTTAAGACAAAATCGAAGGAAATTTTTACTGAAAAAGAAGAATTCCTCTTCAAGTTGCATTTGTTGATTAAAAATAAAACTTTTTCCCTTTTTTGGGTGTTAACAAAACATGCCTGAAAAAATTATTGAGGTCCGTCACTTATCTAAAAAATTTGGTTCTTTCCAAGCCGTCTCAGATGTTAGCTTTTCTGTTTACAAAGGAGATGTTTTTGGGTTCCTAGGTCCCAATGGTGCCGGTAAGAGTACAAGCATAAGATGTCTTAATTCGCTGATTAAACCAGACAGTGGGGCAGTCGAAATTTTTGGAGAATCTATCTCCACTCATAGAGAATACATTCTGGGACGTATCGGAAGTATTATCGAAAAACCTGATTTTTACAAATACCTATCCGCCTACCGAAATCTGGAAATCTTCTCTCGCATCTCGGGAAAACCCTCTACCAAGCAAGAAATCTACAAAATGTTAGATTTTGTGGGCTTAGGTGGACGCGAAAAAGACAAATTTGCTGGTTTTTCACACGGAATGAAACAGCGTTTAGGAATTGCACAAACACTATTGCACAATCCAGACTTGATTATTTTAGACGAACCTACGACTGGGTTAGATCCACAAGGTATTATTGATATCCGAAACTTGATTTTGCGTCTAAAAAACGAACAAAACAAAACGGTGCTTTTGTCTTCGCATAATTTGGCAGAAATTGAACTTATCTGTAATCGAATGGTCATTATTAACAAAGGCCGATCCATCGTTGAGGGAAATGTCAATGAACTAATGAACGGGGAAAACCTCATTTTACGTTTGGAAGCAAGTCCTATGCCATCCATTAAAAATACCTTGCTAGCTTGGAAACCTAATTTAGCATGGGAAAGTGTAGGCGATTCAGCGATTCAATTCCTTATCGAAAAATCAGAAATTCCTACGCTAACAAAATACCTCGTTGAGCAGAATATCCAAATATACAGCCTGGAGGCCAAACGCACGCTGGAGGATTATTTCATTAAAATCGTGAACCAATGATCCTGTTTAACAGCATATATAATGAAATAATCAAGATTGCGCTGAAGCCTAGGTCCTATTTAGGCCTTGCTGCCATCACCGTATTAGTGGGCGTCATTCAATTTGCCTTGAAGGCAGATGGTATGTCGATCATCTCCTTCGTGACAGCCTCTTTCGAGCAGACTTTAACCTTTGAAGGCAATGTGTTGAATGGTAATTTAGTTGCTTTCATCATTCTTCAAATGTTATTAGTCCAAATTCCGCTGCTAGTCGCCTTAGTAACCGGCGATTTAGTTTCAGGTGAAGCGGCGATGGGAACGATTCGAATGCTAGCTACGAAACCGATTTCACGTGTTCAACTCCTGTTATCTAAATTTATTGCAGGTGGGATATATACCTTCATTGTCATTTTATGGATGGGGGTGATGTCTGTGTTAGTCGGTAAATTGTTATTCGGGACGGGCGACATGATGGTGTTGAATTCAGATGGATTAGTGATTTTGCAGGAAGCTGATGTGAATTGGCGTTATTTGGGTGGATTTACAGTGGCGTTTTTAGCGTTATTTACGGTCAGTTCTTTGTCTATTTGCCTGTCTTGTTTTACAGATAATTCCATCGGACCCATCGTGGCAACCATGTCTGTTATCTTGTTATTCACGATAATTGGTACCTTGGATGTGCGAGTTTTCGATCCGATTAAACCCTATTTGTTTACCACACACATGGCTTCTTGGCGCTCCTTTTTCGAGGATCCGCTGCCTATTTCTGACATCTTACGTTCTTGTGTGGTATTAGTGGCGCATAATGTGGTGTTAATTTCTGTTTCGCTCTATACTTTCCACCGAAAAGATATTCAATCATGATTCGCCTAGCCTTGTTATTTCTTTCCTTTTCCCTATTTGCTCAAGATGCGAACAGAACCGTTGTACAGGTTTTAGCACGGATGAACAAAGTACGCGATTACCGCGTCGAGGCGCAGATAAAATCCGATATTCCCTTGATTAAAATTATGCCTGCAAAGGCGACCATCTATTTTAAGCAACCAGAAAAATTCCGGATGATCACTAAGGGCATTGCCATTTTGCCCAAAAAAGGATTCACCGACTTAACTACCTTATTGCGCAGTAAATCTGCTTACAATGCCTTGTTTACCGGTTTCGAGGTCATTGATGGTGTAAAAACAGAATCAATTACACTTTTACCTACGGACGATTCAGGCGAGATCGTATTAGCTAAAATTTGGGTGGATCCTACATTAGCCTTGATTTTAAAGTCTCAAATCACCTCCCGCAGCAATGGAACCGTTCTTTCTACCTACGTATATGGCTCCGAAAAAGCCTACGGACTACCTTCAGAATTAAATATTACGGTGGATGTGAAAAAATTCAAAATCCCTAAAGGCGTAGTCGTCGACATTAATCGTACCGCCGTCGCACCCGTAAATACACGCAAAACTGGCCAAATTCGTCTTTCACTAACGAATTACGTCATCAACCAAGGAATCGAAGACAAAATCTTCAAAGACTAGAACTCCTTTCTTGTACTATATTACCGGCAGCTTTCGTTCTTTTTTCGTAATTTAGATTTCTAAATTAAAAAAAATGAAAGGCGTTTACCTGTTTTTGCTTTTAAGCTTTTCGCTAGCTAGCTATGCCCAAAACTGGCAGCTGACCGGATTCAAAAAGGCTGACGCAGAAAATCCAATTCTTTTCCCCTCCTTAGAAGCCCGTTTCCTAGATCCTATCACTGGTAAAAATGTTGGCTGGGAAAATAAAAACGTCTTAAATCCAACGGCCCTCGTTCGCAATGGTCTCGTTCATTTACTCTACCGTGCACAAGATTCAGTAGGTACTTCGCGTATTGGATTAGCGACGAGCACAGATGGAATTCATTTCAAAAAAAATCCGGAACCTATTTTATTTCCATCAAATGACGCATTCCGCGGTTTTGAGTGGCCTGGTGGCATAGAGGACCCTCGAATTGTGGAAACCGAAGATGGCGGCTATTTCCTAACCTACACTTCTTATGACGGGAAAGTCGCACGTTTGTGCGGCGCATTTTCGAAAGATTTGAAAACCTGGGAGAAAATTGGTCCTCTATTTACAACCGAAAAATACCTGAATACCTGGTCGAAATCTGGTGCTCTTGTTTCAGTCCAGCAGGGCAGCCGTTTAGTGGCTCATCAGATGGATGGATTATATTATATGTATTTTGGCGATACCGACTTATTCTTGGCGACTTCGAAAGATTTACGTCATTGGGACATCTTGGAAAATGCAGAAAATTCCGTTCGATTATCTGTTCTAAAGCCTCGTGCGGGCTATTTTGATAGCCGTCTAGTGGAGCCTGGACCCTACGCGCTGCTTCGCAAAGAAGGAATCGTGTTAATCTACAACAGTATGAATGCTGAAAATTACAATGAGACTCGTTTCCCTAAATCCACCTATTCCGCAGGTCAAGTATTGTTCGATGCACAGAAACCTTATAAGGTAATAGCAAGGACAAACGAGCCGTTTATTTGGCCTAATCAACCCTATGAAAAAGTAGGTGAAGTGAACGAAGTGTGTTTTGTAGAGGGTTTAGTGCCCTACAAAGGAAAATGGTTTCTTTATTATGGAACCGCAGACTCTAAAATTGCTGTTTCTATCAAAAAATGAGCCCTTTAGGATTACATAATATACACCATATCGCAATTATCTGCTCGGATTATGCCCGTTCTAAGGCCTTCTACACGGAGGATTTAGGGCTTGAAATTATACGAGAAGTGTATCGTGAGGAGCGCGATTCCTACAAACTGGATTTAGCACTTAATAATCACTATGTGATTGAATTGTTCTCCTTCCCTAACCCGCCAGCCCGTCCTTCTAGGCCGGAAAGCACGGGCTTAAGGCACTTAGCATTTCAAGTGAATAACCTGGATCTTACGGTTCAGGAATTAACCAAAAAAGGCATTACATCGGAGCCTATTCGCATCGATGAGTTCACCGGAAAGCGATTTACCTTTATTGCTGATCCGGATGATTTGCCGCTTGAATTTTATGAGATATGATCTGATTTTTTGAATTATGAATAGAATTGATAAAAAACCCCTTTCAAAACTCGGATTTGAATTCGTAACCCCTGCTTATTTAGAAGAAGGCCAAACAGAATTCGACCACCGAAATTCAACTCTCGACTTAGCCGCTTACCGGGCTTTAGCACCGCGTGAAATTAGTATCCTGGAGGCGAATCTGAACGAGGCTGAAAACTGGAAAGATGTGTGGGTGAAAGAGGGTTTTAATCCTTATTTGATCAAGAATTGCCGTTTTTTTGGGGTAAATCGCATCGGTGTTTTGGAAAGTTGCTATTTAGAATTCAAAAACCTGCGCATGCCGGTGGGTCTTTATAACAGCACCTTGATTTCTTGTGATTTTGGCGATAATGTGGCGATCGATCGCGTGAATTTATTGTCTCATTATCAAATCGGAAATGAGGTCATGATCCTCCAAGTGAACGAATTAGCGACGACACCAACGGCGAAATTTGGAAATGGTATTGTAAAGAAAGGGGAAGAAGAGCGCATTCGAATTTGGATGGAATTAGGGAACGAAAACGGAGGCCGTAAGGTGATTCCATTCGTGGGGATGAAACCAGCAGATGCATTTTTGTGGACGCAAGACCGCGATGACAGCCTTTTACAGGCAAAATACAAAGAAATGACCATCCAAGAATTCTCCTCCAAGCGAGGATTCTATGGCCAAATCGGCGATCGCACCGTCATCAAAAATACCGGAATCATCAAAGACGTCAATATGGGCACCGACACCTATATCAAAGGCGCGAATAAATTAAAGAACTTAACAATCATCTCTAACGCGGAAGCCTCCACCCAAATAGGTGAAGGCTGCGAAATCGTTAACGGAATCATCCACGAAGGCTGCCGCATATTCTACGGCGTTAAAGCAGTTCGATTTATCCTAGCGGCACATTCACAACTGAAATACGGTGCTCGTTTGATCAACTCCTTCTTAGGAAGTAATTCAACCATTTCCTGCTGCGAGGTATTAAATTCGCTTATTTTTCCAGCCCACGAACAACACCACAACAACTCGTTCTTATGTGCAGCAATTGTGAATGGCCAGAGCAATATGGCCGCTGGAGCAACCCTAGGGTCAAACCACAATTCACGTGGAGCAGACGGAGAATTACAGGCGGGACGCGGATTTTGGCCTGGCTTATCAGTAGCCTTAAAACACAACTCGAAATTCGCTTCCTTTAATTTGATTTCGAAAGGAAATTACCCAGGTGAAATTCACAATCCCCTACCCTTCTCGCTCATCGGAAACGATGATACGGAAGGTGGATTATTGATTATTGCCGGCTATTGGTTCCAGTACAATATGTACGCCCTAGCGCGTAATGCATGGAAATTCGCAGCCAGAGACCAAAGAACGAACAAAGACATGTTACTTGAGTTCGATTTCCTAGCCCCAGATACCGTTTCGGAAATCCTGCAAGGAATTAAATTATTGGAAAAATGGGTATCAGAATCCCTAGGCGGCGGCGACGGAAGAGCCTGGTTACAAGACCCGGCAAACGCGTCAAATCCTTTAGCCATCTACGCCACTGGCATAGAAAACACGAAACGCAGAACGCGCATAGCAAAAGCGCACAAAGCCTACCAGATTTTCCATGACTTATTGAATTACCATGCGGCCAAAGAATGGTTAGCCACCTCCGAGCGTCATCCTTCTACATCGCCATCTGAACTTTTACAAGCTACCCTTAAGAATGCAACAGCCATACAACTATGGGAAAATTTAGGGGGTCAATTGATTCCTTCTGGATTCATTCAAGGTCTCAAAAGTGATGTCAAATCAGGAAAAATCACCCGCTGGAAACAAGTACACGAATTCTACGAAAAACAGGCGGCCTTGTACCCAGAACAAAAATTCGAAAATGCCCTGAACGGTCTATTGCAAATTAACCCACAAGCTTTCGAAAATATCCCAGCCTGGATCGATCGTGCCATTGTTACCTCTGATTTCTTAACAGCCGGCATTGAACGTTCTCGTTCAAAAGACTACGAAGATCCATTCCGCATAGCGATGTTTGGCAATGCGAAAGAACTCGATGCGGTAATTGGGGATGTGAAGGAAAATGAGTTTATCCAGGAGGCAAAGGTAAGGGCGGTAGTGTTTAGAGAGAAACTAGCCAAGTTAGTTTAGAGATTATAGAGTAGAGAGTAGAGAGTAGAGAGTAGAGAGTAGAGAGTAGAGAGTAGAGAGTAGAGAGTAGAGATATGGAATTAAAAAAGGGGCCTACGCCCCTTTTTTAATAATTCAGAAATAGTAAAGTCAAAATCTATACTCTCTACTCTATTATCTCTAATCTAGCCATAAAAATGGCACCGCCATTTTTATGGCTTATTAGAATCCACCACCAATCTTTGCTCTCTATTCGCGATTTCCCACGCCATATAGAACACTAAACGGCCTACTTTTTGGATTTGGTCAAACTCAATCTTGTCTACTTCATCACCTGGCATGTGGTAATCATCATGAACTCCGTTGAAGAAGAAAGCGACAGGAATACCGTGCTTTGCGAAGTTATAATGGTCTGAACGGTAGTAGAAACGGTTTGGATCGTTTGGATCGTTGAAACGGAAATCTAGTTCAAGACCTACGTGTTTCTTGTTTTGCTCGATTAATACCTCACGTAATTGAGACGATAATTTATCCGAACCGATTTCGTAGATGTAATCCGGCTTTCCTTTGTGTTCGTCATCGTAGCGACCTGTCATATCTGTATTTAAGTCGACCACTGTATTCTTTAATGGGAATAAAGGGTGGTTTGCGTACCACTCAGATCCTAAAAGTCCTTTTTCTTCACCTGTTACCGTCATAAATAAGATGCTACGACGTGGGCGCTTTCCTTCTGCTGCTGCTTTACCGAAAGCCTCCGCTAATTCCATCACCGTTACGGTTCCAGAACCATCGTCGTTTGCGCCGTTGTTGATTTGACCGTCTGCAGATACTCCGATATGATCGTAGTGCGCTGTTAAAACAACGATTTCTTCTTTCTTATCAGTACCTTCTAAGTAACCTACTACGTTATACGTGTCTACTGGTTTCTCCGTTCTTTCGATTGTTACTTCGATCGGTGCTGCTTTGAATTTCGATGCAACTGATTTTTTCGCAGAGGCTAAAGAAGCTTTGTAAGCTAATAATTCTGCTTCTGTCGTGCCTAATAATTCAGCCGCCGCCTCTGATGAGATGACAAAAACGGGTGCTTCATTTGCTGCCGAAGCTGCGTCAGCAAAGGCCATGCGCTCGTTTCCAAAACGTTTCATCATCGCTTGACGTTGACGAACTTGGTTGCCAAAAGTTTTTGTATCGCGATCAGCGATCAATATCAAGCCTTTCGCTCCAGCTGCCTGCGCACGCTTCAATTTCTCTTTCCAACCATCGCCTTTACCGAAAACAGATGGGTCCTTCGAACCAGAGAGTACATAAAGACCAGCGGCATCTTTTGCTTCGCCTTCAAAGGCTAAAACCATTTTTCCTTTGGCATTTAATTTATCAAAATCCGTGTATCCACCTTGCTGAACCCCAAAGCCAGCAAATACCATTGGGAATTTTGAATTAGCAGCCACTGGTGCTAAAGCACTCGCCATCATGTCGACTAAGTATTCGTATTTCTTTCCTTTAGAAGTGAAGAAAACGTTCGTCCAGGCGCGGTTTACTAGGTCCACTTTTTGGAAATAAGACCCATTCACTGGCGCAATGCCTGATTTGTTAAAGGAGTCTGCAATGTAGTTCGCTGCCACTTTCTGCTCTGGCGAACCTGTATTACGACCTTTTAAGCTATCGGAAGCGATAAAAGTCAAGTGTTTTTTCAGATCATCTGCTCTGATGGACAGCGCATATGGAACTGGATCTCCCTGCGCAATGGCGCTTATCGGGATTAATTTAGCAGCTAAAAATAGCCCTAAAATGTAGATGTTAGTTTTTTTCATTTTTCGAAACAAAATTTAAGAAAGCGAAGTTAAGAATCTAAAAATAAATCGCTAAAAAAAGATTAAATTTGTGGCGATTTTCTTATCCAAATTCTCAACATTCATGACCTTAAATTACACTTATCAGGAAGACTTTTCTTTACGTCATAACAATGCAGATGCAGCTGATATAGCAGCCATGTTAAAAACCATTGGCGTAGATAGTTTAAATACACTTATTCAACAAACTGTCCCTGAGAAAATCCGCTTAACACAAGGGCTTCGCTTGCCAGAACCGAAATCTGAATTCGCGTTCTTGCGTGATTTTAAAGCGATGATGGGCCAAAACCAGATCTTCAAATCACACATCGGTTTAGGTTACTCTGATACGATTGTGCCTACGGTCATTTTGAGAAACATTTTAGAGAATCCATCTTGGTACACTGCTTACACGCCTTACCAAGCGGAAATCGCACAAGGTCGTTTGGAAATGTTATTAAACTACCAAACGATGATCATCGATTTAACCGGCATGGAATTAGCGAACGCCTCTCTTTTAGACGAGGGAACGGCAGCAGCAGAAGCCATGACAATGTTATATGGACAACGTCCAATAGAACGCAATTCAGCCGAGGCTTATTTCGTTTCTGAGTTATGCTTACCACAGACCATTGACCTATTAAAAACGCGTGCGGAACCTATCGGCATTGAAATCGTTGTGGGCGACCACCGCAACTTCGATGTAACGGATTCTCGTTTCTACGGCATGATGTTGCAGTACCCAGCTTCGAATGGCGAAGTGTTCGATTACAGCGCCTTAATCGCGGCTGCGAAAGAAAACGGCTTACAAGTAGTTGTTGCAGCAGATTTATTAGCCATGACTTTATTAACGCCTCCGGGTGAAATGGGAGCCGATGCGGTGGTAGGTGTTTCTCAGCGCTTCGGGGTACCGATGGGCTTTGGAGGTCCACACGCTGGATTCTTCGCAACGAAAGAAAAATACAAGCGTAATATTCCAGGTCGTATCATCGGTGTTTCCGTGGATGCCGAAGGAAACCGCGCGTTACGTATGGCGCTTCAAACCCGCGAGCAACACATTCGCCGCGAAAAAGCGACGTCTAATATCTGTACCGCTCAGGTTTTATTGTCCATTATGGCAGCCTCTTACGCGATCTACCATGGCCCACAAGGCTTGAAGAAAATCGCTGAAAAAGTATACGGGTTAACGGAATTACTAGCGGTTAACTTGCGCAAACTAGGTTTCGTGTTAGAAAACACGAATCACTTCGATACGCTGACGATTCAAACGGGAGCGCAAACGGCGGAATTACGTGCTTTGGCAGAAAAAGCAGAGCGTAACCTACGTTACACTTCGACTACAACTAGCATCTCGCTAGATGAGACGACGCAGGAAGCAGATGTGATCGAGATCATCTCCTTCTTCGAAACCCTAAAAGGAGCGAAAACGTCAGAGAAAAATGTTACTTGGGCGATCCCAGCAGCCTTAACTCGAACGTCGACTTTCTTAACACATAGCGTTTTCAATAAATACCATTCTGAGCACGGCATGTTACGTTATTTGAAATCATTAGAGTCGAAAGATTTATCGATGGTTCACTCGATGATCTCTTTAGGTTCATGTACGATGAAATTGAATGCGACGACAGAAATGATTCCGGTGACTTGGCCAGAATTAGGCAAAATGCATCCTTTCGCTCCTGCTACTCAAACAAAAGGTTACCAGCAATTAGTAGCTGATTTAAATGAGTGGTTGTGTGAGATTACGGGTTTTGCCAAAATGTCCATGCAGCCTAACTCCGGGGCACAAGGCGAATATGCAGGTCTTATGACGATTCGTGCTTACCATGCATCTCGCGGTGATCACCACCGTGATATCGCGATCATTCCGTCTTCTGCGCACGGAACAAATCCTGCTTCAGCGGTTATGGCAGGAATGAAAGTGATTGTATCGCCATGTGACGCGAACGGAAATATTGACGTGGCAGACTTAAAAGCCAAAGCCTTAGAACACAAAGACAACCTTTCTTGCTTGATGGTCACTTACCCGAGTACACATGGTGTGTTTGAGGAAACGATTCAAGAGATTTGTGCGATCATCCACGAAAATGGAGGTCAAGTATATATGGACGGAGCGAACATGAATGCTCAGGTGGGATTAACTTCACCAGCACGCATTGGAGCGGACGTTTGTCACTTGAACTTACATAAGACTTTCTGCATTCCTCACGGAGGTGGTGGCCCAGGTATGGGACCAATCGGCGTAGCACCACAGTTAGTTCCGTTCTTGCCGGGTCACGTTCATGACGGAACTTCAGGTGCAGTTTCTGCGGCACCAGTGGGATCTGCGAGTATTTTAGCGATCTCTTATGCTTACATCGCGATGATGGGTGGAAAAGGTTTGACAACTGCGACTGAAACGGCGATCTTAAATGCGAACTACATCAAGGCTCGTTTAGAGAAGGAATTCCCCATCCTATATACTGGATCACAAGGACGTTGCGCACATGAGATGATCGTGGATTGCCGTCCATTTAAATTATCGGCAGGAGTAGAAGCGGAGGATATTGCCAAACGTCTCATGGATTATGGTTTCCACGCACCTACCCTCTCTTTCCCAGTAGCAGGAACCTTAATGATCGAGCCTACCGAGTCAGAGAACAAAGACGAATTAGATCGTTTCTGTGACGCGCTTCTAAGCATCCGTGCGGAGATTCGCGAGATCGAAGAAGGCAAAGCTGATAAAGCTTCGAACGTGCTGAAGCACGCTCCACATACACAATCAGCCGTATTATTAGGCGATTGGGATCGTCCTTACTCCCGCGAGAAAGCGGTATTCCCGCTGGCTTATGTGAAGGCGAATAAGTTTTGGCCTACCGTATCTCGTATCGACTCCGCTTATGGAGACCGCAACTTAGTTTGTGCTTGCGAGCCGATGGAGAGTTATGTGTAATTTTAATTCTTAAAGGTAGCACCTAATGGAATCACCTGAAAACCACCTCAAACGAGGTGGTTTTTTGTTTAGGGCGGGCGATTCTAAAGTCGTAGTCGAATGGCTAATTCATTGATTACTATCTTATTCGCATATGATGTTTATACTCCTTATGACCATGTTCTGATCTTACTACAATAACACAAACTAATTAGAATTTTTCCTAAATTAGCCAGAACTAAACCTAATTAACCACCCCTTCTCATGCGGCATCGTCTCCCCTATTTTTGCCTATTTCTTTTGATTCAACTGGCTGTTCAAGCGCAGCAAATACGCGTTGGCGCAGCACTCCGGGTCATCACGCCTGATCCACTCCTACCTGTTTCGGGGGGAATTGGGGTTCCACATCCTGTTACAGAAAAGCGAGGTGATTTATTTGCTCGAGCTATGGTCTTTGAACAAGGAAACACGCGATTTGCCATTGTGAATGTGGACAATTTGGGCTGGACCTCCATCTTAGGCAACCGTTCCCGTGCTCTGATTAAAGGCATCGCACCTGAGAATGTATTGATTGGCGCTACACATACGCACAGTGCACCTGATGCCTATGGTTTTCCAGATATGTCCGGAAAAAGCTATGCAGATTTGAAGTATTTGGACTGGTGTGTAAAGCAAATTGCAGATGCCGTAAATGAGGCAACAGCCCGCTTACAACCTGCTACTTTAAAGGTAGCCATGGGGGAAGCAAAGGGTAAAATAGCCTATAATTATTATGCTCCCGCCTTATATGATCCACGTTGTGGCGTAATTCAAGCCACAGCAACTTCAGGTCCAAACGCGGGAAAACCGATTGCAACTTTAGTTAATTATGCCGTTCATCCCGAAGTATTAGGAAACAGCCGAGGTATTTTGAGCCCCGACATGATTGGTCCTATGTATCAAAAAATTGAATCGACCGTTGGCGGTATCGCCTTGTTCATGAATGGAGCTCAGGGTGGAATGGTAACCGCAGATACCCGTTTAGAATATGGAAAAGAGGGACAAAATCAAAAAGAGGCAAATACCTGGGAGGAATGCATCCGCATCGGCGAACTATTAGCAGATGAAGCAATGCGCATAGTGGCAGCGGCACCTGTACTCCCCAACCCTTCAATATATTGTACTTCCCGAAAAATTTCATTCCCTATTGATTCCGAAATCATGCGCTACATCCTGAAAAAATCACCTTTACAATTCGAGGGTGGAAAAGAAAATCAGGTGACGACCCAACTCAATCTTTTGAATATCGGACCGGCACAAATTTTAACCGTTCCAGGTGAAGCATTACCCAATGTAGGTTATTATGTGAAACGAAATATGAATAGTACGATGCCCTTTCTATTTGGTTTGACAAATGATGCATTTGGCTATATGTTAGCCAAAGTTGACTTCAATTCCTTCAAACGCTACGAATACGTCTCCCAAACTTCATTGGGTGAAATGACCGCCGAAATCTACATGGAGCAAGCCTTGAAGTTAGTTAAGGAAAGTCCCAAGCCTCAAAATTAATCTACCTTACATGCACAAATTAGTCCTTATAACCATTTTTTTGGCGAGTTCAATGGGTTTATTCGCCCAAAACAATCTCAGCCCCATCACATCATCCATGCTAATTTTTCCTGCACAGGATAAACATGTACACGGAAGTAGTCTGGTTGCTTTACCCAATGGAGATCTTTTGTCAGTCTGGTTTTATGGGAACGGTGAACGAAACTCAGACGAATTTAACCTATCCATCATGGCCATTTCAGATGACCCCGCACGGGTACACCTGAGTGAGTCGGCCGATCAAGGCGAAAGCTGGACACCTACCACCAAAACCGACATTCCGAATACGGCGAGTGTTGAATTGTTGGTCTTGCAAGACGGACGTTTGGCATTTCTGGGGAATGACCTACTCCTCTCATATAGGCACAAATCAAAAATCGATTAAATATGTGGTACTCGACCCTACAAAAATCAAGTAAGCTAGCCTTACTCTTTCTGTGTTTAGCTTCTTGTGTTTACGGACAAAAAAAATCTCCCCAGCCCGTTTATGTGGATAAACCATTTTGGCAAGATTATAGCGTCAAATACTATACCAAGGATAACCCATTGCTATTAAAATCAGTCGCTGCCGACCGGAATGGATCCATCAAAATTTTTAGTTCCGCTGGATTGATGTTGCCCCATGCAGGCCAATTTTTATATCCAGGAACTTTAGTATCGGATCAGCGAAACAGAACCAGTGGCTCTAAAAAAATCCAGCATCTTTTCACTTATGCTGACCAATTTGTCTTTTTGGATGACAAATCAATCTTCAGCCACGCATGGGCAGGCACATTACAATCGAGACATGAATTACCAGGCGCTTCTTTGGGTGCAGGCGGAAATGACTTTACATTTTTAATCAGCGATGGAACTTCACTACATCTCGTGCATAACTCAAAAACGCTTATAAAATCCCGTATAGAGGGAGATCAAATAAGCGCACTTGCCTACGATTCCGTTACCGGGTATTTTTGGGTGTTGGCATCTAATGGACTACATCGATTTGACCCAAAGACGGGGCAATTAGCCCTATGGATACCGGGAAATAAACTTACAGCTTTTGATGTACGGGGAAATAAGGCTGTTGTGGGAAGCACGGAAGGTTTTTTTACGGTGGATTTGGCGACTAAAAAAGTAGGGGCGCTCCAACAAAAAATCCCAGTTCCAGCCATTACATCCGTAAAAATCTTGGGTGACAAAACCTGGTTTGGGTCTACGAATGGTGCATTTGCTTTGCGCAAAGATGGGAAATTTGATTATTATCAAGGAGAGCGCTGGCTTCCGAATAATGAAGTTACATCAATCAATGCTGGCCCAAATCAATCCGTTCTAATCTTAACAAAGACGGGACTAGCACAACTACACATTAAGTCGATGACTTTACACGAAAAAGCGATGTACTTTGAGGCACAGGTACGCGAACGGCATATCAGACATGGATTTAATGCGAGTTTGAGTCAAATGGATCACGGGAATATAAACTCAGGGTATTTGGCAGATTCGGATAATGACGGGCTATGGACTTCGATGTATTTAGGTGCGGAGATATTCAGGTATGCTGTGACCAAGGAAGCGGATGCCTTAGCGAATATTCGTGAAGCGTTTGAGGCGATGGAAAGATTATACACGATCACCTCAGTACCGGGATTTCCTGCACGGTCTTATGAGCGAAGTGGATATATATCACAGCTCTCAGATCCTGAGCGCTGGCAACATGCATCGGATGCCGCATGGGATTGGAAATCTACGACTTCGTCGGACGAGGTAATTGGGCATATGTTTGCCTTTGGGGCATTAGCGGAATTAGTTAACGTACCCGATTTACAAAAAAGATCCATCATATTGATGGATACCTTGATGTCGCACATCATCAAAAATAAGTGGTATTTGATAGACTATGATGGGAAACCTACTTTGTGGGGACGCTGGAATCCGTCGTATGTGAATGGTTTTCCAACCAATATTGGAGATCGAAAATTAAACTCATCGAATATAATTTCGATGTTGCAGACGGCCTATCACTTTACGAAAAAACCGATATACAAGGAAAAAGCTTTTGAGCTTATGCAAAAGCACGGGTATTTTGAAAATTTAATGCGGCCAATGAATCAAATAGGCCTTGCCCCTGATAATGCAGATCTACACGCAAAAAATCTATCTGATGCTTGGAATCATTCAGATGACGAAATGTATTTTGTAGGCTACTGGGGCTTATATCGCTATGCCTTTAACGATACCTTGCGCGCTAATTACAAAAAGGCCATCATCGATCATTGGGAAATTGAAAGACCTGAAAAAGAAGGGGCCTGGAACATTTTCACGGCATTGACAGGAACAAATACATTTGATTTAGCGGAAGCGGCGTGGTATTTACGGGAACATCCACTAGACATGGTCGATTGGGCAATAGAAAATAGCCACCGCAAAGACATCGAACTTTTAGCCCCTAACTTTCGCAAGCAATTCAGCAAAGAAGTCTTGCCTCCTGATGAGCGACCGATTCAAAGACATAATGCCAATATGTTTACGTTAGATCGCAAAACTGGAAATGGAATTTCCGAACACAGCGCAGGGGATATTTGGTTATTACCCTATTGGTTGGGACGGTATTTACAAGTGATCAGTGCGCCAGTAAAGACTCAATAAATGCAGAGAATAACACAGTTAGCAAATAAAACAGCGTTTAACTGGATAATAATTGAGTCAGAAAATCAAATATATCAAGTTGATTAAAAAGGTTCGATTTAGATTAGTTAAGTATATGAACCGATGCAACATGTCTTTATTTACATAAATAAAATATAGTATGCTTGCATAACATAATTCCTTTTATTTATATTTACGCAACGAGATTTAAAAACGTAGATATGAATCGTGCCATTAAAAAAGTAGCCATATTAGGCTCAGGAATTATGGGCTCCAGAATCGC
>JACCDN010906977.1_pt1 | contig 37358 bp, 29 predicted proteins | sample 7441691 | NCBI WGS metagenome assembly JACCDN01 (sample SAMN15323439, study PRJNA562643) | freshwater metagenome | isolation source: river surface water | place: USA:Blue River Watershed | collected 2017-08-16
GGTACGCCCATGCGAAAGTAGGACATTGCCAAGCGCCTTATACTATAAAGCCCAGAAGAAGTTCTGGGCTTTATGCATTTCTATCGCCTAAATTAGCTTATCTCCTGTCTTTATTACATATTAACTTGATATAATACTTGCTTAATAAATAAAAATTTATTCTATGATAAAGATTATTAAATATGACTATTAATTCCAAATTGGTTATTTCACCGATGGCAGGAGTTACTGATGCTCCTTTTCGCTATATGGCTATCAAGCATGGTGCTGATTATGGTATTTCGGAAATGATTACCAGTCAAACTAATTTATGGAACTCTAATAAAACTCAATACCGTTTAAAAAGCCACTTTATTGAAAATCCTAAAATTATTCAGATTGCAGGTGCGTCACCTGAGAAAGTCATCGAAGCAGCTCTGGCTTCTAAGGAAGCTGGTGCGGGCATCCTTGAAATTAATATGGGATGTCCAGCCAAGAAGGTCTGTAATGTTTTGGCCGGATCAGCGCTCTTACGTGATGAAAATTTAGTCAAAAGTATTTTAGCAGCGGCAGTTAGTGCTGTAGATATACCAATTTATCTTAAAACTCGACTAGGCTGGAGTCACGATAATAAAAATATCATAGCTATTGCGTATATAGCTCAAGAGGTCGGTATTTCATCCTTGGCTATTCATGGCAGAGTTCGTAATGACTTTTATAATGGTGAAGCAGACTACAAGTTAATTAAACAAGTTAAATCATTGCTAACTATACCTGTTTTTGCCAACGGAGATATTAATACTCCAGAAAAAGCTAAATATGTTTTAGATTATACAGCTGCAGATGGCTTATATATAGGAAGGGGTGCATTGGGACAGCCTTGGTTGTTTAGCCAAATTAAGCAATATTTAACGACCGGTGTATTTCATAAACCAGAATCTATTACAGATATCTTACCGATAATTATTGAACATATAGAGTTAATACATAAGCATTATGGTGACTTTATGGGGATTAGGTTTGCCCGTAAACATTTTAAGTGGTATTTACAGGCTAACCAAGATTTATTTACTAAAAATGATTTATTTAGTGAGTTTAGCCAATTAGAAACGCCTTCTGAGCAACTGTCATTTATAGCAGCTTTAGGGCTGTTCTAGGTATTAGTTCCTCCACTTGCTGGTTCATGTATGATTTTTCTATTTCATCATAAAGGTACTGAGCTAACTCATCGCGATTTGCAAAGTCACTGCTATTTACAGGTGGCAAAATAGTAACGTTTATGACTAGGTCTTTAAGTTTTAAAGTATTAATTACAGTTGTCAACCAGCCAACATTTGCAAAGGAAACTTCTGTTGCCAGTTTATTATGTTCTTTGCGATAACTTAAGACTATAGGAATAATCTTACTTTTAGCCATTAAACCTGCTTCTAAAATGCCTGGTTTAAATGGCAGTATATGCTGCCCTTGTGTAGTCTTACCTTCTGGGTATAGTCCTATAGTTGCGCCATTTTGTAATAACTTTGCAACTTCCTGGTTTACATATAATAAATCTCTTTTTTTGCTTCTATCAATAAAGATTGTTCCTCCGGCTTTAATTACACTTCTTAAGATAGGCCAATTTAACATTTCTTTTTTACCAATATACTGTACGAAGCATAATCGTAACATTATTACAGTATCTAGCCATGAAATGTGATTAGAGACAATCATGGTATTGGCCAATTCTTTTTTTGTATACCATTTTCCATGAATTTGTAATTTCGCGCCTGTTGACGCAATTAGGCAGCGTGACCAAATTTTACGTACAATTTGTCTAGTAGCATAATTTGAGAAGGGGAATATAAATAGCACAGCTAATACTAAAATTGCCATACTACAAATAACCAGGACAAATCGTAACCAAGCTATTAGTGAGCGCATGATCTTTTCCTATAAAATTATATAGCGGATTTTAATATTTACAGGCATTATTTTAGCTTATTCAGTGTTAGTCTAGCAATTGATTTCATTGCTGGGACTCGTCTAGGAGTAGCTAAAAATGAATTTCTAAATTATTTCATAGTAGTAATCATTATACTAAGCTATTATAGTCGATGATTTGAAGTCCTTTATTCTTAAAAATGTAAAACTTTGGGTAATAGTTACATAAATTTTTTAATAAATAGTTTTTTATCATTGAGGTAATTTCTATATTCGATTATTTTTTTAGAAATGCCTAATTACGTATAGTAGAATAAGCCGCATTAAATTATAAGGATTATAAATGAATATCAATACTCAGAGTTCTCCCAATCTTGAGCTGAGCCAAACTGCAAATAAGAAACTTAAGCGAATTTCCTTTATTAATTGATGTTAATACTTATGAAAGTGAATACCAGTGCGTTTCCCGACATGCAAGCTTGCTGAAAGGATTTGTTAAAGTCTTATTTTGAATCAGATTATTGTTCACATTGTGACTAGGCTATAAATTGACCTTCTATTAGGCTTATTAATAAAGTGGCTTTTGTAATGAGAATATGCAGTATAATTTTTCAACAGCTAATTATTTAAGACTTAGTACTGGACTCTTTTGTAACTGATACTAGGAAAGTAATTAATTTAAGCTAATACCACTAATAGCTATTGAAAAGGATAAACAGATGAATCAGTTCAATAACGATATGCATTTGAATAAACTTCAGGCATTTGAGCGAGACGTCATTCTAAAGTATCAACTTTTTAATGGATTATTTTTAGGATTACCTTTTGCTGATCCAGACCAAGCTGGTGCCAGGTTGCCTATTTTTAGCAAAATGTGTGGTGATTGGTTAAATGAAGGCCTATCAGCACCTGAAGCTGTTGCAAAATACTTGTCCGTAGTACCAATAGATGAAAAAAATAAATTAGGCCTACTTGTAAAATTTCTGCAATTTATTGAGCGGCAGGTCGTATTATTTGATTCGCTTGAAGATGTAGCATTTAGTAAAATTAATGACATGTCTGGTTGTGGCACTGTTGATTACTTATTAAATCAGGTTAATTCAGACAAAATAAAATATTGCTCCCAATTAAAACAGTTTTTAGCTAATTATCGGACAAGAATAGTCTTGACTGCCCATCCTACTCAGTTTTACCCATCAGTAATACTTGGCATAATAAGTAAATTGGCTAATGCAATTCGTGAAAATGACCTTAATGAAATTCGTAATTTGTTTTTACAGATGGGGCTAACCAAGTTTACCAATAAAACTAAACCAACCCCAGTAGATGAAGCAAGAAGCATCCTCTGGTATCTCGAAAATGTGTTTTACCGTGTAGTCCCGGAGATACAGGCAAAGCTTGATTATTCCTTTACCAATCTTGATTTAGGCTTTTGGCCGGGAGGGGACCGGGATGGTAACCCATTTGTTACTGCCGAAGTTACCTTAGATATTGCAAATAAATTACGGGTGTCCGTACATCGTTTATATTACCATGATATCCTAAACCTCAGACATCGGCTAACTTTTGAAAAAGTCCATGAAGGACTAGGCTCTATAGCTTTAAAATTAAAAAATGATGAATATTGTGATGCTGATGAATTAATTGAAGATTTAAACCAAATAATTAATTTAATTAATAATCACTACCAGGGTTTATTCGCTGATATGGTTAGTGAGGTTATTTTAAAAATTAAGCTATTTCGCTTCTATTTTGCCAAACTGGACATTCGCCAAAACAGCGCGATTCATAAGCAGGTAATTACTAGCATCTTACAAGAACATGGCATTACAGAGAACTATGCAAATTTAGCCAATGATGAAAAAATTAAATTAATTGAAACAAATTGGAATAATAGTAGATTATTGCAAATATCAAATGATGAGACATTAGTTAAAGAGGTGATTAGCACTATTCGAGCGATTCATCATATTCAACAAAAGAATGGGCGAGATTCAATTGAACGCTATATCATCAGTAATACTGATTCGGTAGCTAGCGTTTTCGAAGTATTATGGCTAATTAATCTAGTAAACCAGACATTAACCGAAGAGGAGCAGATTAAAGTAGAAGTTGTACCTCTTTTTGAAACGATTGAGGATTTATTACATTCTGAAAAAATAATGGAGGAACTATTTAACTTACCTTATTTTGCTGATAATATCCGTAGAATGGGCCAGAAACAAACTGTAATGCTCGGATTCTCCGATGGGACCAAAGATGGTGGCTATCTAATGGCTAACTGGGCAATTTTTCAGGCTAAAAAAAGGCTTAGCAAATTAGCCAAGCGCTATCATATTGATTTGGTGTTTTTTGACGGCCGTGGCGGACCACCTTCCCGCGGTGGCGGCGATACATATTCTTTTTACCATAGCTTAGCCCATGAGATTGCTGCGCATGAAATTCAGTTAACTATTCAAGGACAAACCATCTCGGCTAATTTTGGCACGCCCGATGCCGCGATGTTTAATTTGGAGCATCTATTAAGTGCAGGAATCTCTGGTCTTCTTTTTGCTGATAAAAAGGATACCTTAAATGAATCACAGGAACAACTAATTGACCAATTGGCCCGACTATCGCTTGAAGCTTATCTTGAACTTAGAAATGATCCGTTATTTATTCCATATCTCGAAGAAATTACGCCACTTCATTATTTAGCGGAAGCTAATATTGGCTCTAGACCAGCCAAGCGTAATAAAGGTTCACAGTTGCGGCTTGAAGATCTCCGTGCGATACCGTTTGGCGCAGCCTGGATGCAAATGAAGCAAAATATTCTTGGTTATTATGGATTAGGTACTGCGTTTGCTAAGCTCGTTGAAGAAGATAGCAAGAACCTAGCAAATCTACAAGAATTGTATAAATGCTCACTTTTATTTAAAGGGCTAATGGATAATGCTATGCAAAGTTTGGTAAATACCAACTTTGCTGTTACGCGCCATTTAGGAATAGACTCTAAATTTGGGGATTTTTGGCAAAAGATTTATGATGAAGCCATGCGCGCGAAGGAAAAGCTTTTAGCTATCAGCGAACATAAAGAGCTAATTGCCGATAATCCAATTAAGTTACAGTCTATTCATTTTCGGGAACAAATCATCCAACCATTAATCCTTATCCAGCAATATGCCATGGATACCCTTCGCCAAATGAGTAAAGATAATCCTGATAGAATGATTTATGAACACTTGGTAAAAAAATCGTTGGCAGCAAGTATTAACGCAAGTAGGAATTCTATCTAGCTAGTCAGAGGTAAAAAAGTATCGGCAAAAAAATTATTTTGACATACTCCTAGTTGAGTAGCTAGCTGCTTAATTTTGCTAATTGTATCTTGGTTGCCACACGTGTAAACCATATACTCACGCAAATCATCATGGTTGCTAGAAATAAATTCAACGATGCTACCTTGATAATAGTTGATTGAATTTGCTATATGGCTAGCAAACTTACTGAATCCTTTTCGTGAACATAAGTGGATTGATAAATCAATTGTCTTGCTTTCTTGTAATTGTAATAGTGTTTCCTGCCAATATTCGAAATCTAATTGACTATTTCCCCAAATTAAGATAACTTTTGGTTTAGCATCAGGACTGTAACTAGTATTCAGATTTTCCTTATCATCCGCGCGATAGATAATAGCTTGGATCAGTGCTTTAATAGGGGCAAAACCTGTTCCAGTGCATGCCATAAAAATAGGGCTTGGATATTGCTTTCTTAAGGTAAAGTTGCCAAAAGGGCCTTTAACGCGTAATGAATCGCCAATCTCTAATTGATTCCATAATATTTCGGATAAAGCTCCGCCTTTGTTGCGCCGGATATAAAGTTCAATAAACCCGTCGTGATTCGGTAAATTGGCAACTGAATAACAGCGTGTGATATTTTTGTAACTAACTTCAATATATTGACCAGGCAGTATGTTAAAAGGAGTTTTTGCAATTAACTTTAATTTTAGAATCATACTATTTTCTAATTTATTTATGGTGTAAACTTTAGTTAAAAATATTCCACTTGCGGGCTTTAAAAGCTCAATTTCACTATCTTTTTTGGCTATTGCCCTACAGGCAAGAATCATATTACTGGCTAATTGGTCATCAGTCAAGGCCAGGGGATTATAGTCCTGATGGACTACTTCCCCCTTAACTAATTTACATTTACAAGCTCCACAGACTCCCAAGTTACATGAATGAGGCATAGCCAGCCCCGCATTTAACGCTGCAGTTAGAATAGTTTCATTATAATTCGCATTAAATTCACTGGTAGTTAAATCGGAATTGGTAATAGTAATCTTATAACTCATACTGATTCTCCTTTTAGGCTTTAAATAGGTAATGGGGGCTTTAACTATCCGAAATTATTTATATATAGTTATTATTGTATTGCTAATGCTCTACATGTAACGCCGCTGCTGCCACAAATTTTTGCAGGAAAACAATAGAAAGTAAAAGGTTCTTTATCACTAAGTCTATCAAGGTTAGCCACATTTTCTAAAATGAATACACCATGGTCGGCACAGTATTTATCAACTTCGAAATGTTCAACTCCCCGGCGTGCTCCTGGTGAATCCATTCCAATAAAATTAACCTGTTTTTCAAGTAAAAAGTCAATAGTTTCATAAGATAGAAATGGATGGTTCTCAAAATAGTTAGTAATTGGATCTAAAGCAAAAGTTTTCTCAAGCCAGTCAGTCCTGAAATTGACGCTGTCCCCTTTCTCTATAGCCAATTCTTTAAGCTTGGTATCATCTAAATTTATTTCTGAATTACCGATGTGGCTGACATCAATAAGATGGGCTTTTGATATAAATCGGTTAAGGTCAATCTCCTTGCAATCCATTATATCGATATGCGTCCCAATATGGCCTAGTTGTGTTGGTGTTAAGCCTTGATGAGTCTTCTTGTATTTACCAAATCTTTCAAATGCACTCATTAAATCTAAAGTTAGATCAACGATATTATTATTTTTCATGATATATATTTCCTTTTTAAATTTTATTTGTTACCTGTTGTTGTATCCTATAATAGGATTTATTTCAGTCTAGTTGCTTAATTAAATCTCTATTTGGTTTAATTCTTAAAAGTTCTTAGTAACAGTAGTTATCTATCGTTACATAGCGATATTGTATGTTACAATAATTGTTTGGATTTTAGTTAATTAGGCAATATATTGCTAATTTCAGACAACTTTATAAACTCTAGTTTGATTAAGCTCGGTAAATATTATGGATATAAAAGATTCAAATTTGGTTAATGTAGGTTTTAGTGATTTAGTTTCTATCACTGATTTGCATAAGCATGATAAAGCGCAGCTATCTTATACGATTGAAGGTGTAATACATTTACAAATCGATAACCGGCTATTTATTGTTCCTCCCAATATGGCAATTTATATCCCTGCCAATCTTGAACATAAAACTGAAATGCAAAAGGAGGTAAAAGTAGAAAATATCTACTTCTCAAGGGAGTATTCTGAACTATTACCGAGCCAAGCCCAATTAATTTATATTTCGGATCTGGCAAAACAGATAATTTTGAAAATTAGCTCATTGGGTATTGGAAATAAACAAAATCAATTAACGAATAGCCTTTTCACCATCTTATTGGATGAAATAAATTCAGGCATTCATATGGATTATGCTATTAGGATTCCAACTGAAACGAGACTCCTGAAAGTTTATGCTCTATTCGAGAGATGCCAAGATAACTATCCAACTTTAGAAGAAGCTGCACAATGTGCTTGCGTTAATAGTAGAACCTTAACCCGGCTATTTATCAAGGATACTGGACTAAATTTCGTTACATGGAAACAACAGTTTATTTTTATTCGTGCACTAGAACTGTTACAGCAATATAAACAGACAACCCAGGTGGCTTATCAATTAGGCTACAATAGTGAAAGCGCTTTTATAACTATGTTTAGAAAAATGTCGGGGGGTAAAGTGCCATCCCAATTTTGGCGCAAATAACATTTGTTGAACTACATGAGAATTAACAGTTATTATATAACGCAACTCTCAACATTAAAGAAGAAGTAATTAATCTATTATCGGCAGCTCGGCATGTTGTAGTCAGACGTGGAGACGCAGTAAGACCACTAGTTTTCTAAGGTAGTATATTGTAATTATTTATCTTGATTATCAAGTAAATTATTCTTATCTAAGTAAGCCAAGATAAATTTTAGTTTATTATAGCTAATCATTCCTCCCAATGCTTCATAAATAGGCTTCAGCCGGTCTAAGCTTTCAAAGGTGTGAAGGATTTTTTGTACCTCGGTTACTTCTTCTTTAGTAGCCAGGTGATACGGGAATTCAATTTTATCAAGTTTATATAATGTTAAAACATGCCCAAATACCGTATTATCCTTAAGGTTTACTTTCTCAGCTATCTCTTCTATAGTTAATCCATGATTATAAAGCCTAAGAATCTCATCATTATTACGTCCATTCTTTGATTGTTGTGAATTTTTAATTGTTCGAGTTTCAACATCATCTACAAAAGTTGGGGATATGTCAGAATATTCAAGTGACTCAATAAAATTAATGACTATTTGACCATATTTATCAAGCTTTGATTGACCTATACCAGCAATATTTAATAATTCCTTGTCAGTTTTAGGCAGTTTTGTTGCTATTTCTTTTAAAGTTGAATCTTTAAAGACTACATAAGCTGGGACTTTTTCGGTATCTGCTATTTGTTTTCGTAGCTGCTTAAGCTTATTAAAAATGATTGACCCTTTATCAAAATCAATTTCAGACTTTATGTTAGGAACGGTGGTTTCGCAATTTATAACTAGGTTATTAGTTATTAATTCCAATCTATTAAAAAAATCAAGGAACTTTTGACCATACTTTTCCAGTTTAAATTGACCGATACCTGAAACATCTAATAACTCTTTTTCTGTTCGTGGCTGTTTTATTGACATATCTCTTAATGTCGCGTCACTGAATACGATGAACGCAGGTACGTTTGCCGCGTCAGCAATTTCTTTGCGTATTTCACGTAACGAGTTAAAAATATCACTTGAATATTTTTCATTACCAGGAGTTAAAATTTTATTTTCAGATTGTTGACTTGTATTTTGATAAACAATATCAGGTTTACAAATATCGCAATTGCCACAATTAGATTGCGATTTTTCTCCAAAGTATGAAAGTAATAATTGTCTACGGCAGGATTTTGATTCAGAATATTGCTTAACATGATTCAATTGTACTAAATTTAACTTAGTCTGCTTTCCCTCCTCTGCAAATGAACGCAATAACCGGAGATCGGCATAATTAAAGTATAAAATTGTATCACTGCTTAAACCATCACGTCCGGCTCTTCCAATTTCCTGATAATAGCCTTCAAGACTTTTTGGTACACTATAATGAATTACATAACGAACATTTGGTTTATCAATTCCCATCCCGAAAGCAATAGTTGCACAAACAACCTGAATATCATCCTTAATGAAGGCATCCTGTACATGTTGTCTAATACTATCCGGAAGACCGGCATGGTAGCTTGCAGCTTTTATACCATATTCCTTGAGTGTCTCAACAAGAGTGTCGCAATTATTTCTACTTAAGCAGTAAATAATTCCTGAATCATTAATTCTACTTTTAATGAACGAAATGATTTCTTTGGTTCGTTCTCTTGGCTTAATATTCTGTCTGACTACAATGCTTAGATTAGGGCGATCAAAAGATACAACAAATACTGATGGATTATTTAGTGATAACTGCTTTATTATATCAGATCGAGTTTGCGAATTGGCAGTCGCGGTAAGTGCAACAATAGGTACATCTTGAAATGCAGATTTTAATTTAAATAGGTTTACGTATTCCGGGCGAAAATCATGTCCCCAACTTGAAACGCAATGAGCTTCATCTATTGCAAATAAATTAATATTAATTCGTTTAAATAAGAAATCAATTTCTTTTGCAACTCGCTCTGGAGAAATATATAGTAGCTTAATTTGTTTATTAATACACTTTTGAATAACTGAATTTTGTGTATCAATATCCAAGCTGCTGTTTAAATACGCGGATGGTATGCCATTATTAATTAAACTGTCAACCTGATCCTTCATTAATGAAATTAATGGAGATACTACAATACAAAGCCCAGGTTTCATTAATGCCGGAATTTGATAACATAACGATTTACCACCACCGGTTGGCATAAGGACTAATGTATCATTTTTATCCAGTAGTGACTGTATGATTTTAGCTTGCATCGGGCGAAAATTATCATATCCAAAATACTTTTTAAGTAATTTTTCTGGTGAAATCATAATGCCTCATTTCTGGTTATATATAAATACATATATGTCTAAATATTGAAACACTTATTTAATTTTCTTACAATTTCTTGTAATATTCAATTTTTATATCGTTTATTGACTAGCAACTCAATTGCAGCCGCTCGTGTATATTATTCTGCTCACTGAAATAGTTATTAAAAAGATACTAATCAAAAGAAAATGTGGAAAACTACTAAATTATAGCACACTAATAATCACAATACATAAATGTGAATATGCTATTGTACACATAAGTACAAATATGATATTCTGTATTTGTGTATATGTATATATGAGTATTTATATGGTATAATTGCTTTCTAGTTAACCTGTAGAAATACTTGCAGGTATTATACTTGTAAATGCAGATCGTCAAGGTTCAGCTCGCGGCTGGAATGATGCCAATGGTGGCAGGGTACTACCGATACTAAGTCTAGATAGAAAAAGTTTCCTAGATATTTGGTCAACAAATAACATATTAAGGTCTTTAATTCCGGTGCATTTCAGCGAAGTATAATGACTACTGGTAAAACTGTATTTGAAAGCCAGGATGATTAGGTTCTAGAAGAAAAAATCAAAATAATAAATGAATTAGGAGCGTTTATAAATGAGTAAAAGTCTAAGCGGAGAATCAGGATTGTCTGAAGAGTCCAAGATTGAAATAGTAAAAGAAAAGGTTAAACGCATTTCCCTTGATTTGCCAGTCAGCATGGCAATTGAATTAAAAGTTAAAGCGGCTAAAGAGAGTACAACGGTACGAGAAATAATTATTACTGCAATAAACAAACACTTAAACAAATAATTAGTTATTGTTAGAGGTCATGAATATTATGTTTAATCAGTTATTAGCTGAAATCAATAGTAAGAAAGCTTTACTCGATGCTAAAAGACCGCTGTCTCAAGACGCGTTATTTCGTATCAAGAAAATATTTGATGTAGATCTTACGTACAATTCAAATGCCATCGAAGGATCTACTATGACATTTAATGAAACAAAAATTGTTTTAAACGAAGGAATTACCATTGGGGGTAAAAAATTAAAAGAACATCTTGAGGTAATAAACCATAAGCATGCAATAGACTATATTGAAGAATTGAGCCACAATAAAACTATTACCATTCAAGATGTCAAAAATATTCACAACTTGGTACTTCGTGGTATTGATGATCAATACGCTGGAAGATTTAGAGATAAACCGGTAGATGTTCGTCAAAGTGATGGCGGAATTTATCATTTCGTTGATCCTTTATTTATCCATGAAAAAATGGAAGTTTTTGTTGATGTTGTTAATGCAGATTTTCAACATCCAATTTTCAAAGCTGCTACCGCTCACTTCGATTTTGTTACCATACACCCGTTTATTGATGGGAATGGCAGGACAGCCAGATTATTAATGAATTTAATACTATTACAGAACGGTTTTCCACCAGCAATTATCCGGATAGCTAATCGAGCAAAGTATCTTTTGGCACTTGAAAAAGCCCAAGGATTAGGCGTATTAGATGATTTTTATACAGTTATAGTACAAGCAGTTTTGGATAGTTTGAATAGCTATTTATTAATGATTGATGAGATTATTATTTAATTTTTAACTATATAGAGTTTTAGGTAAGGCTGTTAAGACTTCTGAAGGGTATCTCCTGTTATTCTTGACTTCCTGAATAGTGTGTTGTTATAATTGCCGCCTATTCTTTTTTTTAGGTGCTACAATGAACACCGTGATCTCCTCCTTATAATTGATTAAAAATCAATTCCAAAATTAAATTATTTCTATTTTTCCTTACATATATTTTAATTAAAAAAAGTTAGTAGCTGAATTTACCCATTATAAATAAGATAATAAAGTTTATAAGTTATATTAAAAGTTAATTGATTTATAGCTTGAGTCTTTGGCATAAATAATTTTGTTTTACTCGTTTACCATTTGTTAATAAATTTCAAGTAAATTAGCAATAGCGAAAACTTTATAAGCAAAATTTAATATACTTCAAAATGCATGTAAATCAATTAACGCTTTAAAATAAAACTTCTGATTTAGCTAAAATGTTATCTAATCCTACTGATAATTAATTATATGCAAGGGGCTTTTTTAAGCGGACTAAACCATATGCATTACTCAATATTATTTCAAGGCTATCAATTATTATGTATAGATAAATTACTTATCAGTAATTTTAATTACAAAGTTAAAACTGGAGCAAAGATTGCGATTATTGGAGATAATGGCTCAGGCAAGACGAGTCTTTTAAAAGCCATTTATGCAGCCAGACTTACACCAATTAAAGAGGAAATAATCATTGACAAAAATATGACATGTGCAATGGTGCCACAATTAATCAATGACTTTCCAGAGTTAAGCGGTGGCGAACGCTTCAATAAAGCATTATCAATAGCCTTGAGTAAGGAACCACAGTTACTCTTACTTGATGAGCCAACCAATCACTTGGACTGCAACAATAAAAAGTCGTTAACTAAGTTATTAGCAAATATCAATGCAACTGTAATATTTATATCACATGATATTGAATTAATTGAAAATTGTGCAGATTCGATTTGGCATGTACATAACCAAAAGATAGAAGTATTTCATGGGAAATATTCTGCTTATCAAAATGAATTGAATATTCTGCGCCAACAACTTTATTCCGCGATAAATGGTTTAAAAAAAGCACAAAAAAAGAAGCACCAGGCTTTAATGCAAGAGCAGCAGCGCGCTAAAAATAGCCGCATGCAAGGTGAAAAACATATTCAAGAACGCAAATGGCCAACCATTACCTCAGGCACCAAAGCAACAAGAGCCGAAACTACAAAGGGTAAAAAGCTAGCGCAAATAAGGCATAATAAGGAGGCAATTAATGACCAACTGTCCCGGTTATGGCAGACAGAGGTTATTAAATATAATTTTGGATTAACCGCACGCAGTAATGATAAGTCAGTTATCACCATTAACCATGGGGCTTGTGGTTATTATACAAGTCATCATAAGCTTATTTTGCAAAATATAAATTTTAATTTGCGAGGTAACGATAAAGTTGCTATTTGCGGCCCGAATGGTAGCGGTAAAACGACTTTTATTAATGCCATCATAGCAAATGAAGTGGTTTTTCGTTTAGGGGAATGGATACTACCAGAACCAAGCCAGATCGCATATTTAGACCAGCATTATGCCAACTTGCCCAAAACTTTATCCATTTTAGACTATATTTATTCAATTAGGCCAACATGGCAGCATGTTGAAATTAGAGAATTTCTTATTCAATTTCTATTCCGCTCCAATTTGGATGTAAATAAACAAATTGAAGTATTATCAGGTGGCGAACAAGCACGGTTAAGTTTGGCGGCTATAGCTTTGCAGGAACCAAAATTACTAATTCTGGATGAAATTACCAATAATATTGATCTCACGACGAGAAATCATATTTGTCAGGTATTGCGATCATACCAAGGAGCACTTATTGTAATTAGCCATGATGCTAGGTTTATAGAAGAACTTGGTATCACCCAATATTATGATGTTCACTCTTGGCAATAAATGATATAAATCAGATAAAGCTAGTATTTAAAACCCCACAATCAAAAAATTAATTCGATTTATTTTAAGGAATAATAAAGTGTAGGTTACTCGTGTATTAAATATAACTTGTTCTTTATTATATCTAATATTTCTACAGCATACTATTTTCAAATTTATAAACGGAATTAGTCCTGTAACACGAATTTTAGTTAATTTATAAAATATCCTATGAGTACTAAAATCGTATTCTTAAATGTGCAATAGTAGCTTATTACCGAACACTTTTATCGCTACAGATTTGTAGTATTAGAAAAAAGTGTCCGTTATTGAGAATAGTAAACTAGTGCTATATTTAGAATTACTTTAATTAATATAAACACAGGAGTATCAAAATGTCACGTGGTATTGTGCCAGGAATTGGAATAACGCGATCAAGAATAATTGAAGTTCCAGTTGATTCAACGCCGGCTGGATTATATAATCAGCTATTGGAAGTTGAGCTTGCTGATCCAGGTAAGGAAAATCTTGGCTTTCCTGCAGACTTTTATAATAAAGTTCTGAATGAGCTTGATGTAATATGCGATTACCTAAAGGAGATTTATCCTCTAAGTCGGGTTCTGTTACCAGAGCAAATGGAAAAAGCTGCTAAAATTGCTAAGCAAATTGTGGCTATTTACGAAAAGAAGGGATCAAATTTTAATAATCAGGCAAATTATGATAGAGTTAAAGAGTTAATAACTGATCGTTTACAACTTAATGATAGTATAAAGGAAGAATTAACAACAAGAATTCGCCATAAAGCGTATGAAATTAACAATAATTGCCAAGGATATAATGACTTTTATATATTCCAGTCTATTAGGGGACAATGGGGGGGTACGATCTATTTAAATCAAGTAATTCAAGCTGACTTATGTGCCCAGCTATTGGCAGTTGAGCTTGCTGATCTAAGTAAGGAAAACCTTGGCTTTCCTGAATACCTATACAAATTAGTTCGAAATAAATTCAAAGAAATATGTGTATTCTTGAAAGGGTTTTATCCTTCAAGAAGGATTCTGTCAGCAGAGCAAATGGATCAAAATATCAAAATTGCTAAACAAATTGTGGCAATTTACGAGAAAAGCGAATCAAATTTTAATAATCAGGCACATTATGATAGAGTTAAAGAGTTAATAACTGGCCATTTACAACTTGATGATAGTCTGAAGGAAGAATTAGTTAAAAAAATACGCCAAAAAGCAAATGAAATTAATCAAGCTCTTGACAAAGTTGTTGACGAAGATAGTCTAGGATATGATGACTTTCATATAAATCTGTAATAATTAGGTAGCTAGCATAGTATTTATTGAAGTCAAAAATATCATTCTAGACTTCAATCGTATTTAACAAGGAGTAACTTATAATGAGTATACCACAAAGTATGTCACCAAAAACATCGCCTCGTTCATCAGCTTATACCGGCTTGGCTAAAACTACCAATAAGTCAGCAGTTAATAACAACCAAATTACTGTTGACTACTCAGCAGCTCCAATTTTGGCCAGAAAAAATGACCGATTAGCAGTAATCAAAGTAACTGATATTGAAACGGTTACAGGTCAACAAGTAATAGAATTGGCAGCTAAATACCAAATCCCTCAATATGTCCATAATGGTAGCGGGATAATAGTTCTATTAGAAGTAGCAATTGGAAGTGAGGCTACGCAAACCTATACGATGGGGATATTAAAAGAAAACTGGGGTCTTAAGGATCTAAGGTTAGCTGATGGCAGTAAATACCCCCTTCAACTTTCAGCTGCTATTGGCGGCATGACTAATGATCCTAATACAGGGCTTAGAATTCTTATGCAACAAGCATTTACAGCGAAAATGCAGTTTACCCATCCATCGTTAGTCGCAGGGAACAGCCTCGCGCTTGACATGATTTTTGCAGGGGTTACTGATAAAAATAACTGGCTACCATATATTTGTGTACATACCGATAAATGGTACGAAGGAAATAAAGAAAAAACCATGTGTTATCTTACTGGTTTAATAAAGCTAAAATTTGATCAACAACAATTTAATAGTTTACAAGATGGCTATAAGGGAGTCTTAAATTTTCCTAAACTTGAAGATATAATAGCAAACTCCAAAGAATTTTATCATATGGAAGAAAAACCTAAGGCAATATTAGCTCAGCAAACTAATCGGTTACTTACTTTCAATGATTTAGCAATTACGGTATTAAATATGGCTGGAGCTTTTAATAACCATAAAGGGTAAAATATATTAATAGTTATTTATAGAATTCGCGTGGAAGTTAATTACAATTTATTCAGGATAGATTAATTTATCCTGAATAATTTTATCTGCTATTAGTGCCAGTAGGCATCAAGCAATAAGAACCAGACACTTTAGCCATAAAGCTTGAAAATTGTTCACGAGGTAATAAATGGTTACCGATAAATACACTGAATTTTATTACTAATGCCAACTTGATATAATTTACGCTGCTTGGAATGAATGGAAGAACACTACCTAAAACCATGATATAACCCCTCAGAAAAATGTTTATTTCCTTTCTACAGAAGTTATTATATTCGAACACTGCCTAATAAATCCAATTAATAAAACCTAATAATTTAATAGTAAATATTTATTAATTGTGTTGGCCGCTAAGTTAGCTGTCTTTGCCTGCTCATCAAATGTGGAATAAATTAGTGCTCTGGCATTACATTATCCTTAATTTTTATTATTGCCAATGTTTTTTATGATTTCTGGTCGTAAAAATAAGATTAATTTATCTTTGGTGTGAATTGGGTGTTGCCGACAGAATAAGTTCCCTAAATATGGAATTTTACTTAAACCAGGAACACAATTCTCTACAGAGGTGATTTTATCGCCAGTTATTTCACCACTAGCAAAAATCTGTCTATTTTCAACCAAAAGGGTGGTACGAAGTTTTGAATTAAAAGCTGAATCTTCAAAATAGATAGCTAATTGGATCGCCCCGCTTTGCGTAATAACTGGCTTAACTTGCAATGTCATACCTATCTCTTGCGGTAACTTGCATGGTTGGCCTTGCTGTCTTGAGATAGCGGAACCATTAAGTGCTTTAGTATTTGATCCAATCGTTATTTGGGCTTCTTCATTGTTCATTGTAATTAGAGTTAGTCTAGACACTATATTTCCTGCATCATTGTTTGCTAACATATCTGCTAACTGCGTTAAAGACGGTATCATTTGACTGCTAGTAGCTGTAGTTGCATTTATTGACCCTACAGATGATTCACTATGCGTAGAGCGGCCTTTAGGTTTTAGTTTTAGTGATGCGCTTATTGCGGTATTAGTTCTTGGAGCTGCTACCCATTGAACCCCAAAAGTATGAGATTCGGTTTGGGGCATCTCAACAATCAAGGCTTCTATCATTACTTGAGGGTGCTCTTCATCAAGCGTTTTGGCTGTCATTTTGCCATTTGCTATAACTTGTTTATTAGGTGTAATGTTGCTAGTAGTTATACAGTCGCAGCTACTGTCATTTTGTTTACCACAAGCCGCTATAAACAGGGAAATAAGTAGGGAAATGAATAGCCAACTGATATTGATATGATTAATACTATTTTTTATGATGTCAATCCTTTTAAACTCTAATAATCTTCAGTCTTTAATTTTATGTCAAAAACAAATCCAGGGCTAAAATCTTTATTACTCGTAATAATCAAAAGTTAATTTACTCCAAGATATGAAATACATACGGTGAGACTGGCGTCTTAAGTTAACTTATAATCAAATACTATATCATTTCTTATTCATCAGAAAATCTAAAATAATAAGCTTATTTTTATAAAATAACTTTTTTGGATGGTTATTTATAGGATGCTTTTTTGCTAAAGTATTGACAGCTATTTAGGGCATAATTTCTGAATATAAATGTTTTGATGTGAGTGAAATATGAAAAAATACGTGAGTTTATTAATGTTAAGTATAACAACCTTCGCTTGTTATGCCAATGATTATGATATTGATTTATCAAAACTTAGCCCGACTTGCGGAAGCTATACAATCACAGAGAGTTCAACCAGGGAAAGCGTTATGAAAAACTGCCAGGTGCAAGATACCCATAGTGCCAGAGTTAGGCTATTTAGAGGTACTCAAAAGATTGACTTAAAAACAACCAATATGGGTAATATTACTTGCAAGTTCAAGATGAGTGCGGTTAATCATGACGGTAAATTGAAAAGTTGTACTACTACGACCCCGCCAGATGGACAATCAGCAATTGTCTCAACTATAACTAAAACTAACAGTAGTGGCTCTAAATAATTCATGAGGAATTTTGAAGATATGAAAAAAACTATTATAGCGATGATGCTAACCTTCTCTCTAACAGGCTGTGGGGTAACCGTTGCAACCGTTGCCGGCGTGGGTGCTTATGAGATGTATAGTTCCGGTGGCAAAGCTGAAGATATTCAAAAAGATTTAAATAATCATTTCGCTGATAGTTATTTTGCGGTTGCGGCATTGGATAAAAATGTAGTAATTGCTGGGCAAGTGAAGGATCAAAATGATATTGCCAAAGCCAAAGATCTTATAAATAAAGATTATGATGATTATACGGTATATTCTTATTTAGTCGAAGCCGAGCCCGAACAGAAGTCTCAACAGGAAGCTGACAAAGAAATAAGTAAAAAGATAACAGAATTTATCCAAGAAAATAAATATAAAGGATTAACAAATACCGTTGCCAATAACCATGTTTACCTCTTGACAAATAATAAGCAAGAAAAACAAACATTGACTAATTTATCAGAGAAAATTTTAAAATTAAACTATGTTAAACAGGTGACAGTTATCGAAGCACGTTAATAACTTTTTTAGTATTGTTATTATTACTTATAACTGAAGTTATGCACTCTCACAAATTCCGGTAAAAATATAGGATTTATTAAACAGGTTATTTGATTTATACAAACTATGAGGCTTATTAGATTTTATTTACGACGGCAGCTTCAATTGTTGACTTGAATAGCAAACGAGAAATACAAAATCTTATAAGCGAAAGATTTGGGTTATAAATCAAATAACCTGTCTTGTAGCGCAACCAGATAGTTCTGATCTAGTTCGGCTTAGGTAATAATTTATCTCACGAGACTAATTTTATGGTGCTTTTAGCAATCATTAATTCTTCATTAGTAGGGATTACATACACGGCCACTTTAGAGTCAGAAGAACTAATTAACACTTCTTTTGTTGGCCCGCTAACTTGTTGATTAATATCTTTATCAATTTTTAGACCTAGCCATTCAAGGTTCGTGCATATCCTTTGGCGAAGTGCCGGGTCATTTTCGCCAATCCCAGCTGTAAATATTAGCGCATCCAGTCCATTAAGTACTGCACTATAGGCTCCAATATATTTAAGCAAAGCGTAATCAAATACTTCAATGGCGAATCTAGCCCGACTATCATCACTAGCTTCCAGAACTTTCATACTTTCAGATAGGCCACCAGATAAGCCTAATAGGCCACTTTTTTTACTTAAAAGAAGTTCAAGCTCATCTAATTTAAATTTTCCCTGTTTTAGTAAATAGAATATGGCATCAGCAGGGAAGTCGCCACTACGGGTGGCCATAGGTAATCCAGTAATTGCTCCAAATTGCATTGAGGTATCAATACTTTTTCCTTCATACATCGCACAAACGCTGGCACCACCTCCCAAATGTGCGGTAATAACCTTTTTCGCCTGAGGCATTAACTTAGCAATCTGCTCACTTACATAGTGATAGGAAATACCATGAAACCCCCAATGTCGGATTCCTTGCTGGCTAATTTCCTCACTGACAGAATATTGTTTGGCAACCTGGGGCATAGTTTGATGAAATGAGGTATCGAAGCTTGCGGTTTGAATAATATGTGGATGAACTTTCGCTAGCGCTCTTGCTCCCATTACTTCAAATTTTTGGTGGGTAGGTTCAATTGAGGTTAAGCTGTCTAAATAATCAAGAATTTCATCATTAAGAATAACAGAATCATTAAACCTTTCGCCACCAGATACTATACGATGGCCGGCATAGTCGATTTTAAGTGCCGGGAATTTTGATTCTAGTAATGGAATCAATTCCCTTAATGCGTCTTCATGTTTTATTGTCTGGTTAGTTAAATAGCTTTTTTCTAATATAATCACTTGATCTGCATTTTTGAGTTTAAACTGAGTATTATTTGGCATCTCGGTATAACTGCCGCTGGCGGCAACGGCCAAACTATTATCCTTGAGTTCATACAAGGCAAATTTAAGGCTAGTTGAGCCGGAATTAATAACAATTATCCCTTTATTTATCATGTTTTATTCCCAATTAATCGGTTTAATACTTCATTATATACTTTGTCAATTGCTGATAATACATTTGGGCTAATTTGATCTTCGGGTTTTACCGATTGGCCTTCAATTCCCCAAAATGTTATGTTGTCTATATTAATTCCCAGGGCTTGTGCTAATGCAAGCGATGGCGACACCCCTAAACTATGTGATGATAGCATTCCGCTAAAACCAATAATCTCTTTAGCTAATAGTTTATAGACAGTACCAGGGCACTCCAGATTGGTTTTTACCATGTCAATTAGATAAACTTGCTGATATTTATCTTGTAACCAAACCAGTAAATTTAGCCCAGGCCGGTCTGCTACTTCAATATGTAGCAGACCATCTGCTATTTTCTTTTGCAAATCTGCATTTGCAACAAGCTTATCTGCAACAAACCAGCCGGCCTGGTCATCGGCAAATGGTGAACCAATGCCTAATATCAAGGTTTTCATTAACTAAGAACGGCTTACATTTAGTGTTAGGAAGTGGGCAGAACAAGAAATACACGGATCATAGTTCCGAATTACCATTTCTGCATGCAGTCTTAATTCATCATCTGGCTTATCCAAGCCAAACTTTTCCAAAGCCATCCTTAAATCAGCCTCTATACATGGAAGATTTTGTGAGGTGGGCGCTGATATCCGTATTGATTTGGCATAGCCACGCTCATCCAAATCCACATGATCAATCTGGATGCCACGGGGTGCTTCTACTGCACCCCAGGCATTGGCAGCCTTAGGCGTATAGCTGATGCTTGCTTTTTCAGGATAGCTATAGTTTTTACAGATTTCTAACGCACGCTCAATAGCCCAATATCCTTCTATTGATCTGGCTATGATTGAATGGAACATATTCCGGCTTGGCCATTTTATTCCAGTACTATTAGCTAAGTCCTGAATATGCTTTGGCAAACGGTCAAAGTTCAAGTTAATTCTGGCAAGAGGCCCCAGTAAAATCGGGTCCCCGCTATGGGTAGTTGAATGAAGCGCTGTCGATTGCGGGGCATGAAACTCTCTGAAATGCATGTCATATTGGTTAATATGGAATGTCTCGCCATCAGAAGTAATTACCTGCTCGGCAAACACCGGATATTCAGTAGGATGGCGTAAACTTACCATTTTAAATGGAATTGACATATCCGGGAAATTAAGCTGGCTAAACCACTCAATTACTTCTTTGGCATCTTTTAAGGCTGCTTCTAATTTGGGAATAAGGGCAGTTACTTGCTCTTTTTTCGGAGCCATATAAAAGCCACCTACTTTCATGCCATTTGGATGAACTGAGCGCCCGCCTAATAACTTAAGAATTTCATTGCCAAGATGCTGGAGCCTAACTCCACGTAGGACTTCGTTAGGATAATCTTTTGCCATTTCGATACCTGAACGGTAGCGTAAAAAGTCTGGTGCTGCAAGTAAATGAGTGTGTAGATAATGTGATTCTATCCATTCACCCAAAAACATCAGTAAGCGCATATCTTTTATCCAAGGCGTTAACTCAATACCAAAAGCCGTTTCGTAAGCATTGGCAAAACCTGCTTGATAGGCTAGCGGGCATATTCCGCAAATACGTGCAACTGCATCGATAACTTCATTTGGTTCACGGTTTTCCAAAAATTTCTCAAAGTAGCGAGGCGGTTCATATATTCTTAAATGGCACTTGGTAATTTTACCTTCAACGATATCTAAATCAAGTGCACCTTCACCTTCAACCCTGGCAAGGATTGGCACTTCAATGGTAGCTGTTTTTGCTGTTACTAAATCCTGATTATTTGCTGTCATCTTTTTTCCCCAGATTATGGAAGGTTATAGCTTGGCTGTTAATATGATGGAATTTATGCTTAATTTGCTCATCAGTTAAGCCCAGATCTTTCAAGCGGTTGACCATGGCCGCCATATTTGCATATTTTGCTGGCCCATAACAGCCATAACATGCTCGGCCGAGCTTTGGACAAATTGCATCGCAGCCATCAGCAACTACCGGGCCAAGGCATGGTTCGCCTTTGGCGACCATTACACAACTAACCCCAGCATGTTTACAGCTGGTACAAACAGGATCTATGTTTTTTTCCGGTTCGACGCCAAACAAGATTTGACGGATAGCACGAATTATTTGGCCGGTATTAATCGGGCAGCCAGGCAATTCAAAATCAACATTAACATATGCACTTATCGGTTTAGCAGTCGCAAGATCAGCTTCAATAATAACTTCGGTTGCCTCGCGATAGACATCATGCTGCCAGTGTAATAATTCTTTTTCATCAGTAAAATTGCGTAGAGCCTGAATACCACCGGTTAAGGCACAAGCGCCAACCGACATGATATATTTCGAATTTTTTCTAATCATGGCAATTCGCTCTACGTCGTGATGAGTGTTAATACTTCCTTCAATAATTGCCAGATCAACCATGGCTGCCTCATCAAGCGGGCCTGCCTCAGCAAAATGAACGATATCTACTTGTGTCGCCAACTCAATTAGCGATACGGCATCATTAATCAGGGCAAGCTGGCATCCATCACATGAACTAAATTTATGAACCGCAATTTTAGGCCTGGTGGCAAAATTGATTAATTTATCTTCTGCTGACATTTAAAGCCCCTTTATAGCCAATAGTTTTTCACACGCTTGATAAGAATACACGGCACCATCTTTACAAATAAATTGTGAACCCAATTGGCAATGGCCGCAGTGTCCGATAGCACACTTCATGCTTCGTTCCAGGCTTACATAGACATGCTCTGGACTAACCCCTTCCGCTATGAAAGATTTAGCTACCGCCAACATCATAGGTTCAGGACCAACAGTCATCACGACACAATTCGAGAAATCAACATCTAGTTCTGGAACAAATGAAGTTACAAAACCTTTTGCCCATAGCCATTTGCCATTATCAATTGGCTCTTGGTTACTAGTTGCCATCATTACCTTGGTGTTTGGTGAATTATGCCATCTTTGATACATTTCTTCGTAGATCAGTAAGTCAGAGCTGCGAATTCCATGTAAGACCCGTAATTTCCCGTAACTTTCCCGGTTTTTTAAAATTTCTTCGGTAGCCGCGACTAATGGGGCGTTACCCAAGCCGCCTGTCACAATTATTACATCCTTGCCTTTGGCTGCTTCCAGTGGCCAGGCAGTACCAAACGGGCCTCTAATGCCAACTTTATCGCCGGCTTTTAATTTCATCATCCCTTTGGTAATCCTGCCTACTACCTGAATTGTATGTTCAAACCTGCCTGTTTGGTAATAGCGGTCATTAACAATCGATATTGCTACTTCGCCGACCCCATACAGGTAAACCATATTAAATTGGCCTGGGCGGAAAGAGTATTTTTCAGCTAGTTCTGTGTCAGTAAACTTTAAGCGAATCGTGAATATATCATGATGCTCCTTGATAAATTCAACTATCTCTGCTTCATATGGGGTATATGGATCATTGGTATATAACATAATTTTCTCAATTTTTAAATACTAGTTATTCGCACAAAGCATTAATTTCATCAACTACATCAATTTTGACTGGACACCATGTAACACAACGTCCGCAGCCAACGCAACCTTTGGTTCTAAATTGATCGCGCCAGGTCGAAAATTTGTGAGTGAGCCATTGGCGGTAGCGGTATTTTGGGTTTTCGCGGTAAGTCTCGCCATGAGTATAACTATGGTCCAGGCTAAAGCAGGAATCCCATTCGCGTGTATGATAAGTTTCATTACCAATAACATTTGGCGTATCACGTTCAGTGTGGCAAAAACAGGTAGGACATGAATTTGTGCAATTACCGCATGATAAACAACGGCTGCTTACATCATCCCAGCGCGGATGCTCAGGGTTAGCGAATAACTTAGCTTCTACTTCCTTAAGTGGGGGTAATTTTTTATGCTGCATTCTAGCTGCATTTTCAATGCCTTGTAATGCTGCCTCTACTTGAGCACCGCTGGCGGCAGCGACCGCCAAATTATCTAGCAGGGCTCGTCCATTATCACTGCCGACTTCTACTACAAAACCACCACTAATTTCTGTCATAGCCAGGTCAAACCCTTTATCAGCTCGAGGAGCATCACCCAAAGCAGTACAAAAGCAGTTAAAATGTGAGCGATTACAATTGATAGCAATTATAAACTGATTTTTACGTCTTTGCGTATAGCGGATATCATTGTATGAATTTTCCATAAAGATACGATCTTGAATTTCAATACCGCGCAAATCACATGGACGCACACCAAAGACTGCTATTTTTTCATACTCAACAACAGGATTAAAAGCCAATTTGCCATTTTCATCGCGGATAACTTTCCAGACATTTTCTTTGGCTTTAAACAGCATAGGTTTTACTGATGCACTAGGTAAGGTAAAGCCGAATGCGCTATGGTTGTAAGTTTTCTGCACCTTGTAATATCCCGGTGTTTGCTCATCAGTATATCCCCATGGCAAATCGCTTGAAGAAGCGATTTCTTCATAATTGATGCTTCCTTCATGGTGCTTTGGGGCAACTGTTTTATAGCCTTGATCATTAAAATAGCTTAACATCTGGTCAATTTTGGAATAAGCTAAATAGTAGTAATGACTCATCACTTAGTCTTTCATATAATGTTGTTGAATCATAAATACGATAAATATAATGTTATGGTATTCATTTTATAAAATTTCGGATTAAAAAGAGGTCAAACCTTCCTTGTATAGACCCTGTCATCCAGATCTCAATTTGGAATCTTTTATACTAGTTTTTATATATCAATATTATAACAAATTTTAAGTAAATAAACCTATAAATTGTAATGATATTATCATACTAGAACAGTAAACTATTATCCAAACTGATGTTACACATTAAGTTAAAATCAATTCAGTGTATCTGTTTATAAAACATGTTAATAGTTTTATAACTCATCTTCCGCAAATAAGTTTTAGTAATTACTCGTATGCAATTTATTGAGATGTAAATTAATCGCTAATTAGCATATACGGGGTAATTGTTCACCATTTAACCAGTCTACACGCCGTTGGCCGCCAAATGCTGTAGTCATACTTACGATTGGTTTAGTTACTTCTACTATTTCACCGATAACCCGTGCATCTTTACCATATTCATTATCATTTAAGGCCGCTACTATATCTTCTGATACATCAGCATCACAAACAAGCATTAATTTGCCTTCATTTGCTACATGAAGGGGGTCTAAACCGAGTAGCTCGCATAGACTTTTAACGTTCTCCCGCACAAGGATACTCTCTTCATTAATATTAATACCTAGTTTATAAAAGTCAGCCCATTCATTTAAGACCGCTGATACCCCACCACGGGTCGGGTCTCGCATCAGCTTGATATATTTAGCATAAGGAAGTAAATTTTCTACTAGCTTATTCATTGGGGCGCAATCACTCTCAATATCAGTCGCAAAATTTAACCCATTTCGTTTTGCCAAGATGGCCATACCGTGATCGGCTATAGAACCACTTATTATTACTTTATCGCCAATATTTGGCTTTAGCGGCTGCCATGTTTCTGATTCAATTATGCCAATACCGCTAGTGTTAATATAAATTCCATCACCTTTACCTTTTTCTACGACTTTGGTATCGCCGGTCACAACTATAACGCCAGCTTTTTGAGCTGCACTTGCCATTGATTTAACTATCCGCGCCAGGGATTCTAAGGGGAATCCTTCTTCGATGATAAAACCAGTAGATATATATAATGGCTTAGCAAATCCTACCGATAAATCATTGATGGTGCCATTAATCGATAATGAACCAATATCCCCGCCGTTAAAAAAAATCGGGGAAACAACATAGCTATCAGTTGAAAATGCCAAGCGCTTATTAGTTGCAGGCAAGATGGCTTGATCTGATTCTTGCAAAAGAAATGGGTTGGCAAATTCTTTAAACATTAGTTCTTTAATTAAATTTTGTGAGGCTCTGCCCCCCGCACCAATTGTTAAATCAATATTTTCTTTGTAATTTAGCTTCATATTTTTATTGCCTGGTAGAATATTGGTAGCTAGCTGCACAAGCACCCTCTGAAGAAACCATGCAGGCTCCCATCGGATTTGCCGGAGTACACGCAGTACCAAAAAGTTTGCAGTCTTCGGGCTTTTTAAGCCCTCTTAAAATTTGCGGGCATTCACAAGATTTAACATCACTTGTAGTAATTTCTGGAATTGAAAATTGCTTTTCAGCATCAAATTGGGCATATTTATCGCGAATTTTGAGACCGCTTAACGGGATAGAACCGAGGCCTCGCCAACTAAAGCTTTCACGTAGTACCAAAACCTTGCTAATTATTTCCTGGGCTTTTAAATTGCCAGCGGTAGTAACTGCACGCGAATACTGGTTAGTTATCGCTACTTTATTTTCATTTATTAAATTTATAAGTATTAGGATAGATTGTAGGATATCTAGTGGCTCAAAGCCTGCAATTACAATTGGCTTTTGGTATTTTGTTGCTACTGCCTGGTATGCTTGGCTGCCAACAATAATGCTTACGTGTGAAGGGCCGATAAATCCATCAATTTTAACCTCCTCACTATTTAAAATTGCCTCCATGGCTACTGGTGTTAGCACATGATTTGAAAACACCTTAAAATTGCTTAAACCCAAGCGTTCGGCTTCCAAGATTGCATGGGCGGTTGGTGGGGTAGTAGTCTCAAAACCAATTGCAAAAAAAATAATAGTTTTATCCTGGTTTTTTTTAGCTATTTCAAGTGCATCACTAACCGAGTAGATCATTCTAATATCTGCTCCTTGCGCCTTGGCTTTAAGTAGGCTATTTTGCTTATTGCCAGGTACGCGTAGCATATCGGCATATGAGCATAATATTACATTTGGCTGCAACGACAGCCATATTGCCTGGTCAACGCGGGGGATAGGCAAAACACAAACAGGGCATCCCGGACCATGAATTAATTTTATGTTTTCAGGGATTACTTGATTTAATGCACTTCGGTGGATTGCGTGGGTATGTCCGCCGCAAAACTCCATTAAACGATACTCATGGTTAGGGTTTACTGAATTTTGAATTTGCGTAATTAGTTTTTTTGCTACCTGGGAGTCCCTAAATTCATCAATATACTTCATTGATAGCGCTCCTCATCCAGTAATTCGGCAAAGTAACTCAGAGTTTTCTTCGCATCCTCTTCATCGAGTTTACTAAGAGCATAGCCTACATGAACAATAACATAATCACCAACCTTAACCGGTTCATTTAATAGCGCTAGGGAAATTTCTTTTTCTACTCCGCCTAAAGCAGAAATTGCCATTTGGTTATCTAAAAGTTTAATTATTTGAGTGGGGACCGCTAAACACATTTTCTATTTTCTCTTTAATAGTTATCTTTTATCTAAATATTTAGAACTGGGTTAATTTCATTGCGCCATACCAGGCTTGGCCTAAACTAATACATTCATCACCAAATGGTAAATTATGCGGAATTAGTAGTTCTATTTCAGAATTTCGAAATTTCTCTTGTACTAAACCGAATAAATATCGACTTTGCCAGCACCCGCCGGATATTACTACTTGTTTGCTGCCGTGAGTGGATGCCTGAAATATGATCCATTTTTCTATTAAGGCTGCCAAGCTACCATAAAAGGTATTAATAGCAGCTGTTAAATCTTTATTATTAAAGGCAATTTGATAAATCCGCCGTATTAAATGGCCTATATCCGGTTTGCCTTCATTATTTAGGCGAATTGCGCTAAAATCAATGCACGGCACCGTTACCAAGCTTTCGAGACACATGGGCGCATGTGCTTCATATTCGCTATAATTAACTACATTTAAAAGCGCTGCTAGGCCTGAAAATACGCGTCCCATACTTGTGGTTGTGGCAAACTGACGTTTATTAAATAATTCGATTAGTTGGTCTGCAAGTGGATGAATTAACAAATGCCTTGGTAGCGGCAAATCATTTTGTAAGCACATTGTAACAGCAGTTCGCCACGGCTCTTTTTCTGCTAAATCACCGCCTGGTATATAGATTTCAGGTAACTGGGATAAATTGGTAAATGTCAAGTTATCTCGATTAAACATGATTAATTCGCCCCCAAGGGCTTCGCCATGCTCACCGTAGCCATATCCATCTAATATACAGCCTAGGACTAATGGTTCCATAAAATCATATCCGGCGCTTTCGGCCGATGCCAGTACTGAACATAGGTGGGCGTTATGGTGTTGTAATTGGATAAATTCGCACTCAAAATTATTCGCTAATTGGCTGACATAAAAGTCAGGGTGTAAATCACTTACCACCATTTCAGGTTTAAAATTATAAATGCGGGTATAGTGATCGAGAATCTTATGGTAATATTCAATTGTATTTAGTTCGCTCATGTCGCCAATATATTGCGACAGATAAGCTTTATTACCTCGAGTAAAACATATTGTATTTTTTAAGTGGGCTCCAAGACCCAGCACTTCAGGCAAATTATAACCGAGATAAAATGGCTTAGGTACATAACCCCTGGCTCTCCGGATTAATATATTTTCTTCACCGATTACGGTTGCTACGCTATCATCGCAAGGCATGGTAATTTCGCGGTCATAGCTAACAATGAGATCTGCAATACCTGAAAGCAGTTCTAAAGCCTTATTATCTTCAGTAATTATCGGGTTTCCCGAACTATTGGCACTTGTCACAATTAAGGCAAAATCTTGTTCTTCATCAAGCCAGCTGATGTTTTGTGGTTCCCCAAGTAAGTAATAGTATAACAGATAATATACTGGGTTATTAGCTATCATGAAGCCAAAGCTATTTAAATCTGGTGCCACATTTTTAGCAACTTTAGCGCTGGACTTTTTTTGTAATAGTACAATAGGCGCGGCGTGAGACTCTAGTAACCTTAATTCTTTTTCATTCACCTTGGCAAAATGGCGCATAATTGACGAAGGATTTAAAGCCATCATTGCAAATGGCTTTGCCGCCCTTTTTTTTCTTAATCTTAGCCTAGTAATAGCTTCTTCATTTTTTGCGTCGGCTATTAGTACGTAGCCGCCAATTGCTTTTAAAGCAATTATTTTCCCTTCGCTAATCGCTAAAGCAACTTTTTTTAAGTCGAGATTATACTTAGGTCCACAGCCAGGGCAGCAACATGTTTCTGCATGGTAACGACGACTTAGCGGATCAACATATTCCATATTGCAAGAATTACACATAGGATAGTTAGCCATCCTAGTATTATTCCGGTCATATGGTAAATTATCAATCAATGTATAACGTGGGCCGCAATTAGTACAGCTAGTAAAGGGATAAAGATAATATTTACTATTAGGGTCAAAAATTTCTTTTAGGCATTCACGGCAAAGGGCCGAATCAGGCGGTATTTGCGTGTCATTATTTTGACTAACTATACTTGGTAAAATCTCGAATTTACCATCGTTATTTTCAATTAAATAATCTTCGCAGACTATTGAGTCTAATTGAGCTAGTTCCGGTAGTTCTTTATTTAGAGTATTTAGAAACAGGTGAGGGCTCGTATCTGATATTACAACCTCAACTCCATTTGAAGTATTTTTAACCCATCCGCTAAGCCCAAGTCTGTTTGCCACTTTATAAACAGCAGGGCGGAATCCTACCCCTTGTACAGTGCCGTTTATTTGTAGTCTAAGAGCATTTATTTGCATGAATTAATATTCTTTAATTGAAGTAATTTTTAGCCTGTTTTAACCAGGTAAGCCAATTAGTGAAGCCTTCAAGGCTAGTAGTTGATAATTCAATAATTTTGGCTCTATTATTTATCTTTTGAATGTTTCTCGTACAATTGCCAATATCAAACTTTACATACGGCAATAAGTCTATCTTCGTAATAATTACCAAGTCAGCGCCTAAAAACATATCCGGGTATTTAAGCGGTTTATCATCACCTTCAGTTACCGATATCAGGACTACTTTTGCATGTTCGCCTAAATCAAATAATGCCGGACAGATTAGGTTTCCTACATTTTCTATAAAAGTAAGGCTATTTTCAGAAATTGTTAAATGCTCGAGGGCATGGCTAACCATGTGCCCATCTAAATGGCAGGCTTTGCCTGTATTAATTTGATACGCCATAGCGCCGGCAGACCTGATCCTGCTTGCATCAAGCTCAGTATGCTGATCACCTTCAATCACAAATATCGGATAGGATGAACTTAATTGCTTAATGGTTTCTTCAAGCAGGCTGGTTTTACCGGATCCGGGACTTGAAACTAAGTTTAAGGCTAGAGTTTTTTTGTCATTAAAATAATCCCGGTTTGACCGTGCAAATTGGTTATTTTCGGCTAAAATCTCTGTTTCAAGGTTTATAATATTTAGATGATTGTGATGGTGGTCATGGTCATGATCATGATGTTTATGCCCATCATGTGCATGATGATGTTCATGAGTTGGCTCTCCGCCGCCACAGCCGCAAGTTACACACATAATATATTCTTTCTATAATTTTTAAACAAATCAATACTTAAATAAAATTGTTTAATTTTTGAAATTAGCAAAGTGTATTTTTGTATATGGAATTAGACAAACTGTATCAAGGTTTATCGTAAGTTTTAACGTCATTTAGTAAGATCGATTTTATCAATAATTCCTTGCCTGTATTAAACTTATATTCAGCATAGCTGCCACAATTCGGACATGGGTCAAATAAATTAATTAAATGAAAGTTCTCATTACATTTTAGGCAATTTACCATTGCCGGTATAATTTCTACCACTAGCTCTAGCTGCGGCATCGCATATTTATTGGCCACTACCGGAAACCAGAATTTCAATGAATCTGTATCCACCCCTGATTGTTCGCCGATAGCAACTGTTACGCTTACGATTAGACGGTTATCATTTGGGCGTGTTTTTTTTACTTGGGATATTATTCCCTCACATAAGGAAAATTCATGCATAGAAATTTAGGCCATTTTTAGTTTGCAAAATTATACTACTTCTAATTAAAATTTTACTTTTATTCCTTTTAGTACAATTTACAGATTGCATTAAAGTCTAAGTACAAGTGCAAGCCAGATAATAGGTTATTATTAGACTAATAAGGTTTATTATATCAGTAGTATAAATAAGTATCTTGTACTTATTTATTTGAATATTATACCATATATGGAGAATGGCCGTATTTTAAATAATGTTAATGTAGGGCGACTGTGATGACTTAAATAGATAATAAAGGGTTATTTATGAGTAGGGCATGGAAAATACTTACAAACGCACGGTTACGCTGTTGAGTAAATATTAATGAGGCAGGTTGCCCATCACTAATTCTAAAAACTTAATGGAAATGTTCAGTTAATAAGCAGGCAGGCGAAACTTAAATAAAAGCTTTACAGATTAATTAAGTAACGTTAAATTAGTAATTTAAGTGTATTTGAGTTAAGGTTAAAAATGATTTCAGCTAAAAGTTATAAACAGAATACGTTCTTAACTGAGCGAGTTAAAGCAAAAGTCCTGCTAAAAGACCTCACTTGTATTGATCAACTAAAAACTAATTTTGGCATTAGCAAAGATTTAAAGCCTGAAAAGCTAACTGAAATTACTAGCATAATTAACTTTCTATGTGTAATAGGTAGAGATGAATCAGATAAGTTTTTTAATCCTAGAGGGATGATTAGGCCACCGCTTAGTAATATCATAAATTATCTTATTCATGAGATCGGTTTTACAGAAGTTCAAGCAAACAATTTATTAAATTTATGCTTGCATACCGGAATCGCCCAGAAAGGTGGTTGGTTTAATACCAATTTACGCACAGGAAGTGCAGATAAAATAAATTACCAAATTGAAAACTATCTTAATAATAGCCATGAACAAAATAATTGCAATATTTTAACTGATAATATAATTTATAACTTTATTACTAATCAATATGTTTCAGATGAAGATAAACAAAAATGTAACCTCCTATTGGACAATATTAATAGATATAGTGATAAACATGTTTTAGACCTCAGAAAGGATGAGGTTAGAAGAATTAATAATGAAGAACAGAAAAAACTATTTGAAGAGTTATTAAATGATTGGGTAGCTAAAGCACCAGATGATGAGAGAGAAAACCGCATTAAAGCTAAAGATCTTATTTTAAATTGCAAAAATTGGATAAAATTAGATCTTAGAGGAATGAAATTAACTGAACTACCGCCCAAAGAAGCCGTTGCAATGCTGACAAATTTAGTAGAGCTTGATTTTTCTAATAATAAGCTTACTAAGTTAGACTCAGATACTTTAGATGGTTATAGGAACTTAATATGGTTTGATTTATCTCGAAATCAAATTGAAAATATTGATAAATTGGCATTTGCTGGCTTTAGTAAATTAAAACATCTTTTTCTAATAAGTAATAAATTAACTGAGCTAAAAGACCATACATTTATAGAATGTGGAAATTTAGTTTCTCTTTACGTGAATAATAATCAAATTGAAAGAATGGAACAAAATGCGCTAAAAGGTTTATCCATGCTGAAAAGTATTGAGTTATCTAATAATAAAATAGATGATCTCAAGGACAATCTTTTCGAAGGTCTTACTCGCTTAAAGTATTTATACTTAAGTTTTAATTGCATTTCAAAGCTCAATAAAAATACCTTTTGTGGACTTAATAGACTAGTGGATCTTTGCCTGGGTGCCAACCGACTAACTACTCTCGAAGATGAAATATTTTCGCCTTTAATAATGCTAGTTAAGCTTAACCTAAGCATCAATCAAATCAGTAAAATGACAATAAATGCTTTTAGTAGATTATATAATTTGACTAATATTTATCTTAACCATAATCTTTTAGAAGAGTTAGCGCCAAAACAATTTTCTAACTTAACTTGCTTAATAAGTTTAGCAATTAATGATAATAAATTAAAAAAAATAAGCAAAGAGAATTTTTTTAACCTGCATAAATTAAAATATCTCGAACTAGCTAAAAACCAGATTACTGACTTTGGACAGGAAACCTTAGGCGAATTAGCAAATCTTGAAAAAATTGATTTTAAAGATAACCCAATGGACAATATTCCAAACGAAGCATTTGCTAATTATCAAAATATTATTCTTGAATATACAAATCAACGGGATAAATTAATGATAATACTTGATAAAAATCAATTTATACAAGATTATATTAAATGTGAAACTGGCAGTTTAAAATATGACTCTCTAGAATTGTATGCCTTAGCTCTTTTAGCCGCTAATAATTTAAGAGAACCTGAAGCTATCGCTAAATTATCCAACCGAATTGAAAGTAATAGCATTGATATAACTAAAATCAATGAGGGGATTGACTTTTTTATACGCTTGAATTCGGTAACCAAAATTTCCTTATTAAGTATTCTAACTACTAATATTGAATTTTTTATAAAGAAAGATGGTAAAAAAGCACTAAAAGACATTTTTCAGAATCATTTAATTCCAACACCTACTTCTAAAAAAGGTCTTGAGCAACAAATTAACGATCAAATAAATTGTGAGTTAAAGAGAATTAAAACCGATTTTGATGTTGAAAATGTTATTTCCCTAGTTTCATCAAATAGCTTGCAAACTACAATTGATAATCAGCATATAAATAGCATGAAGAGACTCACAGAAAATGTAAGGTTTTTTGAAAACCTCGACGAAGATGTATACTCTGATATTTTAAACATTTTAAAAAGTAAACAAGTTTACACTCCGCAGCAACGCTTAATTATCATCAAAACGCTGCTAAAAAACTCCTTTCATGGACAAAATTTAAGAGAGTACCAAGAAATGCTAGTTACTATTTTGGCAAGCTCATTAAACAACATTCATTATGAGGAGAAAAGTAAAGAGTATCTTGCAAATTATCTTATGGAGTTTGGTTTTGCTACAGACCAAGAACTAGAGGAAATCACTACAACAATTATGCCATATCTCAAATGGCCTAATATGATTGAGAAAAAACAAGCTGAAGATATAAATGAACTTAAAACTCAAACAGAAGTACTAAGTTTAAAGTTAAGAACTTTAGCAATCAACTCAAATGAAGCTCAGGATTATGAACTTTATTTTAGTTATCAATTGAGTATTTTACCTTTTCTAAATGCAAGTGATATCCATGAATTATTGGAAATGATTGCCAAGCTTCAAGAGGATAAGCAAGTTATGATATCAGATGAAATAACTAAACAGTTGAATTTAGTCAACACTTATTGTAACTTAAATGGTATTGAAAACAACGATAAAGACCCTTTAAAGCTTGTATTAGCCAAACACTCCGCTAACCATGCCTTAATTTATTTTCAGGAAATAAGTTTTTTAAATCCTGAAGACGCGATTAATTTATATTTGAACCAAGCAAAAATTTGTATTTGTGATGATAGTCTTTTAACCTATTTACAGAATTTAGCTAATGATACAATAATATTTTCTCAACAAGACCAGGAAAAAAATAATCTTTTATTAGAAAAACTTAAGCAAATATTATTTTCAGGTATCTTGCCTGATAGTGAGTTATCGCTTATACTCGAACATGAGGGTAATTGTAAACCAGTGTTAAAAGATGTTCGTAAGGCGGATTTGCTTAATATATTAAATAATGAATTATTTAGGTTGCATATCTGTAGTATTAGCTCAAAAGAGTTATCATTATTTGAGATAAAAAGTATGAATTTGCCAGCATATATTGAAAAGATAGTATCAAATAAAAACTCGGTAAAAAATATCTTAGCCCAAAATATGGTCGAGGTAGTTAACAGTATAGCAAAGTACAATAACATAAATCTCTCCGAACAAGAGAGCAAAATTTTAACCCAGTTAATTTTCCAGATAGTCTTAAATCCAAGTGGTACTCATTCACTAAGCCTTGATTTTAGGAAAAAGTTAATGGAGAAATTTAAGGAGGATGAATTCTATAGGACCCACTTTCAGCAAAGTGCAATAAAAATCAGTACAGAATATGAGCAACAAGGGATTAATAATTTACCGGAAATTATCATCAATAACTTTGATAAGGACAAGGTCGTAGAGTTAATCGATAATCTTATGCAAACATTGTATGATAACTTGAGAATAAATGATGTCGATAAAGACAATATTAAACTATTTCAAGTGTATCTCATATTGGGGATTAATTTTTTATCTTTATCAAGTATGTATGCTCTAGGCTACCTTGATGGCAATAAGAATGTTGCTTTTGCCAGAATTCGATTTTATGCAGCTTATTGTCTGGCTAAAGCATTAAAGTCTGAAGATTCCAATTTGAACCAAAAAGAAAAAGATTTCATATTAAATAAACTTAAAGATACTATCCTTACGGCCATTTGTTCAGGGGAGCTAAGCCATTCACTGTTTGGGCCGTATCATGATCGAGTTATGGACAATTTATTTATAGCCATAAGTAAGATATTAGCAACCAAATTAGTCTAGTTTATATAGAAAATGGTGTCGATTGAATATGGCTACCATTTTAAATTAAACTAAGGTTTTTCCTTAATTATTTTTTTCTCTAATTGGCTATTTGTTGAAAACTCGCGAGACTCCAAAAGTTCAACAAATAACGCCAATTCATTAATAAAGTCTAATATTCTCCCGCATTCGTATAAATCAATCCAATCAAAAGTGACCGGTATTGAGAGATATTAGTGGAATAAATTAAAATATAATAATTTAAAATTTATATTCTTGAATAAAATATATATTCGATTAAATTTTGTACTAGCGGATGTAGGGTTACAATCAGTTTTGTATAGTAACCTTATAATAAGGTTGAAAATAAGTTAAATCATTGATAGCGGACACTTTTCTGATATTTGAGAAAAGTTCGGCCGTAATTAGCCCATTGAAACTTAAGTTTTTCCGATATTGAAAAATCATATCCCAAGTGTCTGCATTCGTTAGGAGTAATTGATTTGTCTAGAATAGCATTTTCTAAAAGTCCTGATCTGGTACAGCATTTCCAAAAAGTTATAAATTATAATCAACAGATTCCCAAACTAAGTATTGAGATTCCTGCTAAAACAGCACAAAATGTAGAGGTTAGTTTAGTATCCTTAATTGATTCTCGGAAAGCTAAAAATGATCATTTGCGTAAGGTGATAAATAATTATTTAAATAAGAGTAACGATGAATTAATTGATACTTGTTTGGATCATTTAAGAATTATAAGTATGCTGGTAGATGCCAAAGGGGACTGGCAAAAAGTAATCCAAAATTATAATTTAAACAATTCGGCTAAAATTGATGAAAATAGTAATGATTCAACGTTAAATGAGTTGACAAAATTTTATGATATTTTTCAGTTGTTTGAAAATAGAAAAAGTTGTTATTTTAGCGAGCAAAATATTACTCGCACTGGTGCAAAATATGCAGAAGTTTTAATGCAAATACTTGACCAATCATTATTACCAGAGAATAAGTCTAAGCTATTTGCCGAATATGCAATTAATTTCGGGAATCTTAGACAGATTGTTCTAGAATCAGAAAAGTGGTACCATAAAAACTATACTAAAAATGTTAAGGTCTTAGTAAATGGAATGGGTAAATTACAGATAACCCTTGGTAAATATAATGGCACTATGGGTAAAAATAATGAAATTATCTTAAATGGAAGTGATTTATTTAGTAATTTTCAATTTAAAATACTTAAATCTAAAGATAATACCATAAGTATTGAAAAAGGAACAATTGATGATTCTCCAAAAAGTATAAGAATATATAGAATTAGGATAAGTGATACAGTTTATTGTGCTACTTACATTCCACCGTTATATGAATGGAAAGTAACCAAAAGTGAGAAATCCACAGGGAAGTGTAATATTTTTTTGATTGATGAGTTTATTCGACTATTTAAACAGTATGTAGATTCAAAGCGCATACAAGATAGCTTAAAAGAGAAGGAGTATCATACTGAAATTGGACTACCAATTCAAAATCTTGGGCTAAAAGATGCTCAAGTAGATGCGAAGTTAATCGTGGTATTTTATAACTTTTCTTGCTGGGACATTGATGATCTCAGTTATAAAATTTTATTAATAGTAAGTGATAATCTAAATAAAAATGATTTAATTTATCATGCATATTGTTTAGGAAAATCTTTAAATGCGGTATTTAAAGATTTTAGCGAAAATGGTAAACGGCTAATTAAACCGTGTGCCAATGAGGAGTTTATAAATCTTTTTAATCAATATAGTGTAACTCCATTTGCAAATTTATTAGATAAAATGTTCGACGGTATTTGATTTTAAGTTTTTTACATTTTAACCTAGCGGGCGAGAATTCGCCCACCTCAACGGGTATTAAGTTTGAGATGAGTAAGTTTATCAATGCATACAAAAGTGCATCTAGTAGGTTGATAAAAAAAGAGTTTCCAGTTATTCGTAA
>JACCDN010231825.1_pt1 | contig 37307 bp, 37 predicted proteins | sample 7441691 | NCBI WGS metagenome assembly JACCDN01 (sample SAMN15323439, study PRJNA562643) | freshwater metagenome | isolation source: river surface water | place: USA:Blue River Watershed | collected 2017-08-16
ACGCCTAATTGTTCAGCAACGATCTTTTTTACGCGTTCTTCAATGCTACTCATGATGTTATGTAACTCCTAAATGTTATAGACAAAACCGTCAGTTTGATGAGCCGACACTAGCTAAATATTAATGTACCCAGCAAGAGCACTCAGCATTTATGTTTCGGTCAAAATCGACGCGCATTTTACATCTATTTAGATGACTTGTAACGCGTCCCGCTAAAAAAACTTACATTTTCACTGTTTTCCTATAAAAAACAGTAGGTTGCAAGCAAAACTTAAGACATGTACATGCCGCCATTAACGTGAATAGTTTCACCGCTAATGTACCCACCCGCATCGCTGGCCAAGAAAACGACAACAGCAGCAATCTCTTCTGGTGCTCCCAAGCGCCCCAAAGGAATGCGCGATAATAGCTGTTGTTTTTGTTCTTCTGGCAGTACTTTGGTCATATCGGTATCGATAAAACCAGGCGCCACAGTGTTAACGGTGATATTGCGTGAGCCAACTTCAGCAGCCAATGAGCGCGCAAAACCGGCAACACCTGCTTTGGTTGCAGCATAATTTGATTGGCCGGGATTACCCATGGCACCCACTACAGAGCTAATGTTGATGATGCGGCCCCAACGAGCTTTCATCATGCCACGCAGTACCCCTTTGCTTAAGCGATAGACAGCACTCAAGTTGGTATTGATTACATCAAACCATTCTTCGTCGCTCATGCGCATTAACAAATTGTCTTTGGTTATACCCGCGTTGTTCACCAAAATTGCCGGAGCGCCGAATTCTTCGGTAACGCATTTTAATAATTCTGCGACTGAATCTGCATCAGTAACATTTAAAACTTTACCTGCACCACGAATACCTTGCTCAGCAAAGCGCGCAGAAATTTTTTCTGCGCCTGATTCGCTGGTTGCTGTACCAATAACAATCGCGCCAGCTTTGCCCAGCTGCTCAGCAATAGCGGCACCAATACCACGGCTTGCGCCTGTGACTAAAGCAACTTTATCGTTCATGCTCATAGTTGATTTCTCTTGTTAATCTTCACTTAAATTTATGAATTAAAATTGAGCCAAAACACTTTCGATTTCTTCAGGTTTTTCTACTGATAATGTCGTTAATTCAGAGTTAATACGCTTGTTTAATCCGGATAAAACTTTTCCTGGGCCGCACTCAACTGTGGTAGTGATACCTGCTGCACTCATGGTATTAACACATTCAACCCAACGCACAGCACAGTAAATTTGCTCAATCATTAGCGCTTTAATTTTTTCTGGATTGGATTCAGTTTGCGCAGTGACATTGTGTACAACAGGAATTTGCGGTGCTTTAAATTCCGTCGCAGCAATCTGTTCAGCCAAACGATCTGCAGCTGGGCGCATTAAGGATGTATGGAACGGTGCACTTACCGGCAAAGGTAGTGCGCGCTTAGCGCCAGCTTCTTTGCAGAGTGCAGCTGCACGCTCAGCGGCGGCTGCAGTACCAGCAATAACTACCTGGCCGGGTGAATTAAAATTCACAGCGGAAACGACTTCGCCTTGCTCTGCTTTTTTGCAGGCTTCGAGAATTAAAGCGTCATCCAAACCAATAATTGCAAACATTGCGCCTTGACCCGCAGGCACAGCTTCTTGCATAAATTTTCCGCGCTGTTGCACAAGTTTTACCGCATCAGCAAAAGCAACTACACCAGCACAAACCAAAGCAGACCATTCACCTAAGCTGTGACCGGAAACAAGCGCAGGTTGCGCGCCTTTTTTTTCATTCCATACGCGCCAAACTGCAACGCTTGCAGTTAAGAGTAATGGTTGAGTACGTTCAGTTAAATTAATATCTTCTTGTGCGCCATTTTGCACGAGATCCCACAAATCGTAGCCCAAGACTTGCGACGCTTCCGCAAAAGTTTGGGTGACAATTGGATAATTCGCAGCCAAATCAGCAAGCATGCCAATTTTTTGTGAGCCTTGACCAGGAAATACAAAAGCAAGATTTTGTTGAGTCATAAATAATTACTTTATTGCTGATGGGAAATGGGTTGAGCTAGAAACTCTGCTTGAATGCGCGCAGGAACATTTTGAATAACCTGCTCACGCGCCACAATCAAGGCTTGGATGAATGCTTTTTTGTTGGCATTGCCGTGGCTTTTCACCAAGACTTTTTGCAGACCTAAAAAACTGGCACCATTATACATGGATGGGTTTAGTTCGGTGCGCAGCTGCTTTAGTAGAGGCCAAATAATAATGGCTCCTAATCGCGCCAGCCAGTTTTGTTTAAATGTAGCTTGAATTTTTTTTGCGATAAAACGCGCAGTACCTTCACAGGTTTTGAGCGCAACATTGCCATGAAATCCGTCGCAAACAATTACATCCATTTCGCCGGTAAAAATTTTATTGGCTTCAATGTAGCCACCAAAATTTAAGCGCGAATCATTTTGCAATAATTCTTGTGCCGCTTTGATGACATCAGTGCCTTTGGTTGCTTCAGTGCCAATATTTAATAAACCGATACGCGGATTGGAATTTGTTGCAGACGCTAAAATTTTTCCCATAACCGCAAATTGATGCAAATTTTCTGGCGTGCAATTTGTATTTGCACCTAAATCTAATAAATATGTCTGCCCTTGCTCTACCGGCATGGCTTTGCAAATTGCGGGACGCTCAAGGCCGGGAATGGTCTTTAATAGATATTTACCCATTGCCAAAAGCGCGCCGGTATTGCCAGCGCTTACACAAGCATCAGCAAGATTTTTATTGAGACTTTCAATCGCAAGCCACATTGAAGAATTTTTTTTATGGCGCAGCGCGTGCAAAGGATCTTCATCCATAGCAACAAGATCAGTTGCATTGAGAATACTAATGCGCTGGCGAGATAATTTTTTTAGAGAAGATAATGCGAGGAGCTGTTGTTCATTGCCTACTAATACAACGTCAACATCGGCAAAGGTTGCCGTAAATTTTTGCGCAGCCGAGATAGCAACGCGGGGACCTAAGTCCCCGCTCATAGCGTCTACCGCTATTCGAATTCTTGCAGGCAAGATGTAATCGTCTTGCTGAGAAATTACTCGTTGCTGCCTTTGTCGATCACTTTAACGCCACGGTAAAAACCATCTGCGGTAACGTGGTGACGCAAGTGCTTCTCACCGCTGGTTGCATCTACTGACAAAGTTGGGCCAGTCAATGCATCATGTGAACGACGCATGTCGCGCTTTGAACGAGATTTTTTGTTTTGTTGTACTGCCATGGGGTCTACTCCTATTTACTTACTCGTTGAAGCCGAGGCGCCTCTTTACCACTGAATCAGTGGGTTATTTCGGCGAGCTCTTAAGTTGCTCCAACACCTGAAATGGGTTCTTTGTTTTCTTTACTTCGATTGGTTTACCACTTGAGAAAAGTTGGCGATCAACGCAAAGCTCTTCGTGGTAAGCAACCTTCGGTAAACTCAACAGCATTTCTTCTTCGATCATATCGTAGAGATCTGCTACACCTTCGCCGGTAATCCATGGGTCAAGATACTCCGGCAAAGCCTCAGCACCTTCTTCATCCCACACAATACCTAACGAGATATCACTTTTGACCGGTACCTTTACATTCTCCAAACAGCGCTGACAAACTAGTGTAAGCTCAGCTGATGCATGGCCAGTAACGATCTTTTTCTTCTCCACACTAATGCCGAATGCCAAATCTACTTGGATTTCTCCGGTAGTTTCTTGTAGTGATTCCGCCAATCTTGGCAGATCAACTACTGGCACAAACCCGTCTAGCGATATGCCTTGTTGGGCAAACTTTCGCGGGTCTCCCTGCTTTGGCAGAGGCTTTAATGAGGGGGTCTTAAACATAAGCGCGCCATAATAGGGATCTGCCCTGCGTCTGTCAAAGAAAAACTCTTGAAATGGCGCTATTTAGTGTCTTGCAGGTAGAATTACCCCCCTATTTATGGTTTTCACGATAAAAAGAGTGTCTATGCAGCCCATTTTACTTGCCTCTAGCTCCACCTACCGCCGCGAACTACTGACTCGACTAGGTCTAGCCTTTGAATGGGCAAACCCAGATATTGATGAAAGACCGCTCTTAAATGAATGCGGAGATATAGATGAAAGCGCTGATGCCTTAGTCGCCCGACTTTCGCTTGCTAAAGCCAAGGCGCTAGCTTCTGCGTATCCCAATCACCTTATTATTGGCTCCGACCAAGTAGCCATTTTGGGCGATCAAATCATCGGCAAGCCACACACCTATGAACGAGCCTTCACACAATTGCGCAACGCCAGCGGCAATCAAGTTATCTTCAAAACAGGTTTGTGCCTTCTAAGTGCGAGCAGCGGCCAATCACAAGTCAGAGTAGAAGAGTTTAAGGTTGAATTCCGCGAGCTGAGCGATGATCAAATCCATCACTATCTAACCTATGAACAACCCTATGACTGTGCTGGCAGCTTTAAGTGCGAAGGCCTGGGAGTTGCACTCTTTAGTAAGCTTAGTGGCGATGACCCGAACACATTAATAGGCCTGCCACTAATTCGATTGGTGGATATGTTAAAAGCAGAAGGCGTTGACCCTCTGCTCCTAGCGAAGCGTGACAAATAGCAAAGCGCGGTAAATAGCCAAGCGAAGTTGAGCTAATTAATGCGATGCCAGCCGAGCAGCTGATCGAACTGATCCAAACATAACTCAGGCATATATTGGTGTAAGCGATCGATATGATGAGCTCCATAGCTGACAGCAATACGCGGCATATTAATCCGTCGAGCCATCTCCATGTCGTATTCAGTGTCGCCAATCATAACTGCATCATCCGCAGCCACATTAAAATGAATGAGCAATTCTTCGAGCATTAACGGATGCGGCTTTGAAGCTGTTTCATCGGCACAGCGTGTTGCATCAAAGTAATCGGTCATATCCAAATCACCAAGAATACGATCCAACCCCTTGCGGCTTTTACCGGTCGCTATCGTCAATGTATGACCTTGCGAGCGCAAGGCGTTCAAAGTTTCTTGCACCAAGGGGAAAAAGTCTGAGGATTTTTCTTCATCCAAATGAATAAAGTTAGCCGCATAGAAATCGCGCAGACGAGCACGCTCAGCATCACTGACTTGCGGATATAGATGAAGAATGGCTTCAGGTAAGCCAAGCCCTATGATGTTGTGTATCAGATGATCCGCCAGAGGCTCCCAACCCATATCACGCGCCGCGTATTGCATGGAGTGGGTGATTTTGGCTTTTGAATCTATAAGGGTGCCATCCCAATCGAAAATAAACAGCAAGAACAAATCTCCAGATACAGATCGCTAGATACAAACTAAGGCGCGAGGGGCGACAGCTTATTAATCACAGCCGCTAAATCAGCCGCCAGCGGTGCTTTTACGATGGTTTTTTCTTTAGCTTCAGGTAAATAAAACCCGAGTTCAGCGGCGTGTAGAAATAGGCGCTTAACCCCCTTAGCCTTCATTTCTTTATTGAAATCATCATCGCCGTATTTTTCGTCGCCCACTAGGCTATGCCCCATGTGCTTGGCATGCACACGAATCTGGTGAGTCCTACCGGTAATGGGACGTGCCTCAACCAACGAGCAGTTGGTGTAATCCTGGAGCAGCTTAAACTCGGTCAGACTGGGTTTGCCGTCAGCATGGACGCGAACTACACGCTCATCATCAGCAACCTCTACTTTAAGCAGAGGCGCATCTACACGGCGACAAGTCTTGGGCCAATGGCCTATAACCAGCGCTTGATAGACCTTGGTAATACCGCTGGTATTTTTCTCGCGCAACGCGGCTTGTAAATGGCGAAGCATGCTGCGCTTTTTAGCCACCATAATGCAGCCTGAGGTATCGCGGTCGAGCCGATGAATAAGCTCAAGATAACGCGCATCGGGTCGCATTTGGCGCAACGTCTCTATCAAGCCAAGACTTATCCCGCTGCCGCCATGCACGGCTAGGCCGGGTGGTTTGTTGATAACCAGCAAACCTTCATTTTCGAATAAAATCGAGTTTTCTAACAAGGTCGTCATAGTATTGCTGGGCTTGGCTACCGGCTCTTTTTCAGACATCCTAACTGGTGGAATACGGATCTCATCGCCCTGCAAGATTTTATAGTCGGGCTTGGATCTACCCTTATTAACCCGAACCTCACCTTTGCGGATAATGTTATAGATTCTGGATTTGGGCACGCCCTTGAGTCGCGCCATCAAGAAGTTATCAAGACGCTGGCCAGCTTGATCATCATCAACGGAAACAAAGCTTACCTGAGTGGGCAACCCTTGATCTGGGGATGGTTTATTTGTAGGGGAAGGAGTTTTCATGGCGCGCATAATACCTTAAGTAGGTGCGCTAAGCACTTGAGATTGCTGCAATTGCGGATAGCTGCTATAGTCAGACGGCTGATCCAGGCTGGTTTCCGGGTCGCGCAGTTGTACCAAACCCCTAGCGCTCAATAAGCGCACAGCAGATTTGGTCTAAGGCGCACCGCGAGGAAATACCGCTGACAGTAGAGTGATCCAGCATAGTCACGCCCTAGAGCAAAAGACAATCTGGCTTACAAGCGAAACCAACTTGGTGACCTGGCTATGAGTAGTTTAGGCACCGTAACAATTGCGCTGATAACTGCAGCCGTTATTGTTAGTTTGAATGTTTTGTTGAACTCTGCTTTCTATTTGTTAATCCGTAATTGTTTATTAATGGATTCGAGGCGCAAACACTGAGTGAAAGCGCCCAATTAATCCGAGACATATTGATCTTTTAAACTTGAGTCATTCATTCAATATTAATTATAAATGCATGACTCCTAACCAACTTAATATATGCACACTTTCCCTTACGGAACGGAGCAATAAGTGGGTTCAGCTGTTTATAGCTGTGTCGCAAATGGATGTACGCCATTTGCTAACTGGCCGCGAAGCCAGCCAAAACAACGCGATTACGCCAAGCAACAGATAGATTAAGGTAAACACGATTTACCTCCGCGAGTTAAATGGGGTTGCGCCAAGTTTTTCTTGGTGCATTTGATACAAGCGCTGTGCAGCGACTTCCTTGTAGCCTGGCCTCACCAACCGCTATTGCGAGCAATATTTGTAGCGCAGTAGTCCACAAGGTTGCACAAATCATTTTCATTAACCTAACCGCTTAGTTTGCTAGCGCATTCACTAATTGATTAGGTACAACATGAAAAGAATGCTCATTAATGCAACCCAACCTGAAGAGGTTCGCGTTGCACTGGTTGATGGCCAATGGCTATACGACTTAGATATTGAGAATCGCAACCGCGAACAAAAAAAATCCAACATTTACAAAGGCCGCATTACTCGCGTTGAGCCCAGCTTAGAAGCTGCGTTTGTCGATTACGGCGCAGAGCGTCACGGCTTCCTCCCCCTGAAAGAAATTTCGCGCGAATATTTCACCAATAACTCAGGCGCCTCTGACGGCCGCATCAAAATTAAAGATGTGCTGAAAGAAGGCACTGAAGTAATTGTTCAAATCGATAAAGAAGAGCGCGGCAATAAAGGTGCTGCACTAACTACCTTTATTAGTCTTGCCGGCCGTTACTTGGTGCTTATGCCCAACAATCCTCGCGCAGGCGGTATTTCTCGCCGCATCGAAGGTGAAGAGCGCGCAGATCTGAAAGATGCCCTTGGCGCAATCGAAGTACCGCAAGGCATGGGCGTCATTATCCGCACCGCAGGTGTTGGCCGCAGCGCTGAAGAATTGCAGTGGGATTTGAACTACCTACTTCAACTCTGGGAGTCTATCGACACAGCCGCCAAAAAAGATCCTGCTCCTAATTTCTTGTTTCAAGAAAGTAATGTGATTATTCGTGCAATTCGCGATTACCTTCGTCAGGACATCGGCGAAATTTTTGTTGATAACAAAGAAGCTTACGATCTGGCATCCGGCTTTATTCAGCAAGTTATGCCGAATTACCGCAGCAAAGTGAAGCTGTATCAAGACGATATCCCGCTGTTCAATCGCTATCAAATTGAAAGCCAGATTGAAACCGCCTTCCAGCGCGAAGTGAAATTGCCATCTGGCGGCTCGATTGTGATTGACCCTACCGAAGCAATGGTTGCCATTGATATCAACTCATCGCGCGCCACCAAAGGCAGCGATATTGAAGAAACCGCACTGCAAACCAACCTTGAAGCAGCCGATGAAATTGCCCGTCAATTACGTTTACGCGATATGGGCGGCTTGGTCGTTATCGACTTTATCGACATGCAGCCTGTACGCAATCAACGCGAAGTTGAAAACCGTATGCGCGATGCACTCCTAATGGATCGCGCCCGCGTTCAAATCGGCCGTATATCTCGCTTCGGTTTGTTAGAAATGTCACGTCAGCGCCTGCGTCCATCACTGGGTGAAACTCACTCAAAAGTGTGCCCACGCTGTGAGGGCCAAGGCACTATTCGCGGCACTCGCTCATTGGCACTTTCAATTCTTCGCCTAGTTGAAGATGAAGCGCAAAAAGAGCGCAGTGTAGAAATTCGTGCAATCTGCCCTATTTCTGTCGCGACTTATTTACTGAACGAAAAACGCAAAACCATTTCCAGTATTGAAATGCGCAACAGCACTCGCGTAGTAATCGTGCCCAATGCCGACATGATGACACCGCACTTTGAAGTTCAACGCTTGCGCGACGACGATGAAGGCACGCTCGAAACCAGCTACAAGATAGTATCTCACATTGATGAAGCGAAAGAGGAAGAGGAAGAAGCAAAACCTCTAGTTGTTAACAAGCCGGCCGTACAACCAAATGCTCCAACTCAACCAGCTCCCGAGCAGGTAGCCGTTAAGCAGCCCGGTTTGTTTTCTCGTCTACTAAGCTCAATCTCTTCTATTTTTAGTAGCGAAAGCGAAGAGAAAGAAAAGACCGTAAAACGCGATCACACGCGCAGCAATAATCGCAACCGCAATCAAAGCCAAAATCGCAATCGTCGTGATACCCGCGGTCGCCGTGATCGCAAAGATGTGAATGAGATTAGCGATAACTTGGAGCCGCGCACACCTAGTACGCGCCCTGAGCGCGATGCAAGTGAAGCGCGCGAACAACGTCCGCCACGCAACAATCAACGCGACGGCCAAGCACGCGATAATAGTGAAAACACCGGTGAAACGCGCGAAAATCGCAACAACCGCAACAACCGCCAGCCACGTGATAACCGCGAGCAAAGAGAGCCACGCCGCCCACAACAACCAGTAGTTACAGAAGAAATTCTGGAAAACAATCTAGTTGCTACCGAAGCGGTAGATGCGGTGCAGTTTGATGGTGATGATGATCGCCCTGCAAAACGCCCTGCTGGTCGCCGCACTCGCTCACAACAACGTCGCCGCTCACGTCGCGATGATTTTGTACCCGGTGAACAACAAGGCGAGCAACAAGCTGAAATTGAGTTTAATGGCTCAAATAATGATTTAAACAAGCAAGTAAATGACGCTATTGATGCACAAGAAGCAGCTCAAGCAAGCCCAGCTCCCATTATCGCAACTCAAGAAAGCGTAACGGCTACATCACCGGTAGCGGCTCATGAACTGGCAGCCATAGAGTCAAACTTATTGGCAGCCATTTCTGAGGCCAAACCTGCAGCACTTGAAACATCTATTGTATCCCCTGCAGCTCAACAGATAGAAGTTCCTGAAGTTAAACCTGTTGTGGAAGTAACCGCACCCGCTGAACCTGTAGCGACTATTTCTACTCCGATTGCCATGGAAACATCTTTAGCATCAGTTGCAGATACGGTTGTTGTAGTGCCAGAAACAGCTACGCCAATAGTAGAAGCTGAAAGCAATTCAGCGGGCGGGCGGGCAAGCAATGATCCACGTCGAGCACCAAAACCAGTGGCGAGCATTCAAATAGTGACCGAGGCTCCCGTGCGCCAACAAGCGCGAGCTTTAGATACTAGCCTGCCTCCAAGTGTTGAGCACAATCCTCGCCCGATTGCGCGTCCAGCCAATGATCCGCGCCTTGCAAAACAAGGTCAGCCATCTGCAACAGAAAGCAACGAATAAAACTTGCCTATAAATTATTCGTAGCAGTACAAAAGCCGAGCACTTTGCTCGGCTTTTGTTTTTAGAGAATTAAATATGTAAAAATATCTTCGCTATATGCATTTTTTTACTAAATGAGTATTGCTGATCTTAAAAACCTCTGTATAATTTGCGCCTCAACGGAAGGGTGGCAGAGTGGTTTAATGCACCGGTCTTGAAAACCGGCGTAGGTTTATAGCCTACCCAGGGTTCAAATCCCTGCCCTTCCGCCATATTAAGAAATAAAAAAGGCACCATGAAAATGGTGCCTTTTTTATTTGTACTGCACAGATTACACTGCCACCATCAGCATTCTTTTTTGCTAATCATCCATTGCTACGAGCATTGAGTTACGATGATTTTTTCACTCGCTATATATGCAGCCCCTTACACATCTCAAGCAAGCGATACCGCTTATAGATTTGCGCTTGCGCTGTTAGAAAATGGCCACACACTCTATCGCGTGTTTTTTTATCAAGATGGTGTGCATACCGCGTCATCACTTACTACGCCACCACAGGACGAAATTCATTTTACGCAAAACTGGCAAGCGCTGGCACAACAACATAACATCGATCTTGTTGTGTGCATTGCAGCCGCTTTAAAACGCGGGCTGCTCAATCAACAAGAAGCATCTCGCTACGATAGGCCAGCCTTTAATCTTGCTGAAGGATTTGAACTTAGTGGTCTAGGCCAATTGGTCGACGCGACTGTTATGTCTGATAGATTGATAACCTTTGGGGCTTGACGATGAATCAAACTCCATCTAAAAAATTACTCTTTATTAGTCGTCACTCACCCTACGGATCATCATTGGCAAAGGATGCGTTAGATGCTGTTTTAGCAAGCTCTGCTTACGATCAGGAGCTAAGTCTTCTCTTTATGGACGATGGCGTATTTCAGCTGTTAAAAAACCAAGCTTCAGCTGATATTGCACAAAAAAGTTTTGCGTCAATTTTACCTGTATTGCCGCTCTATGAAATTAATTCAATTTATGTACACTATGAATCACTAAAGAAACGACAAATAACAATAAATGAGCTTGTTTTAGATAGTGTCCAGATTATAGATAGCACCGCTATCTGCAGTTTACTGGCACAGCAAGATCAGCTGCTGAGCTTTTAATATGAGCACCTTACACACAATCAACAAATCACCTTTCTCGCACACAACCTTAGCGTCTTGCTTACAGGTGTGCGGGAAAAATGATGGCATACTATTATTGGAAGACGGCGTTTTTGGCACGCTGGCGAGCTCGCCTTGCGCTGAAGAGCTATCAGCCATGATTGAGGCTGGTGTAAAAGTTTATGCACTTAAGGGGGATGTGAATGCGCGCGGACTGCAAGAAAAAGTAGGTGCCGGCATCCTGCTAACAGATTACAACGGTTTTGTGCAGCTGAGCGTTGAGCATAAATGCGTACAAAGTTGGTACTGAGATGCAATTAGCGCAAAATGGCCGAACGATAGAGCTGGATAAAGAAGGATTTTTGGTAAATCTAAATGATTGGAATGAAGATATAGCCAATATTATTGCGCAGAATGAATGCATTCATTTAACCGAAGCACATTGGGAAATTATCAATTTAGTACGCGAATTCTATCAGACCTTTCAAGTTTCACCTTCTATGCGCGCACTGGTAAAACGAACTGGGCAATTATTGGGAGAAGAAAAAGGGAAAAGTATTTACTTGCTGCAGTTGTTTCCCGTAAGCCCTGCAAGATACTCATGTAAAATTGCAGGGTTACCCAAACCAGCGAACTGTCTTTAGTCAGCTTTTAAAATTACGCAGCATCAATTGATTTAATGGTGCCTTTTGGTAGAACCGCATGAACGGCTACTTTTTGAAACTTCAGCTCAATGTTATTGCCAGTTTCAACTACAACGTAATTATCATCAACTTTTACTACCTTTCCTAGCAAGCCACTGGTTAATACCACTTCGTCACCTTTGGCCAGTGCACTCACCAAATTTTGATGCTCTTTTTGGCGCTTGCGTTGTGGGCGAATAATAAAAAAGTACATGAAGGCAAACATCCCCACCATCATGATTAAAAAAACTGGATCGCCAAAACCAGCAGGTTGGGCTGGAGCGGCAGTGGTTTGTGCTACGGCAGAATTAACAAGAAAACTCATGGAGAACCCCTAACAATTAAAAAGCGCTAACTCTACCCGTTTTGCAAAGGGCAAGCAATTAGCGCTTAAAAGTTAAGGCAACATGCGGGAGAGAGGCTACGCATAATCCCTGAACAACTTACGGAACACACTAGGAGACAGGCCGGTCCAACGCTTAAACGCATTAGTGAAGCTCGTCCTATCAGAAAAATCCAACGCCTTTGACACCAAATCGACACTCATGTGGTCATCAATTAAATATTTAATTGCATAATGGAAACGTACATCATCACGCAATTGGGCGAAGTTGGCATCCTGCTGCTGAAGGCGACGTTGCAAGGTACGTTTAGATAGGCCGATATCTTCTGCAACATAATCAATCGACAAGTCGGAGTGCCCTACTCGGGCATGCAGTGCGTTAACAACACGCGCAGAAACGCCCTCACAATGAGGAATCCTAGCCAGAGAAAGATATTCTTCATAAGAACGAACTTCTGACTGGCTGAATTCGCCTTCAGATGAAGTAGTTTCATTTTTATAGTTGCGCTGTAGCTGAATCATTCAGGCTTCTCCTTATGCCATCAGGCATCGTTTGGTAAAAAGTATGAGCAGGTCAAACCTATGAAATAAATAATCTTATTACATCAAGGCATGCCTTTGCTCTTGGTGAGATTATAGTCAATAAAATTCACACACCATCAATTTAGTGCAAAAAACACACAGGGTATCGCAAAAATTGTGATTTATATATCATAACGTTTTAACTAATATTTTTGATATAAGCAATCAGATCATCATTGTGAGTCTTGGTATTCACTTTTTCAAGTATCTTCGCTAAGCGACCAGCTTCATCAATAATAAAACTGGTGCGTATAATTCCCATAAACTCACGCCCCATAAACTTCTTGAGCCCCCAAACTCCGTAGGCTTCTGCAATAGCGTGATCCTCATCAGACAGCAAATCGAACCCAAGTTCATATTTATCATCAAATTTTTGAAGTTTCGCGGAGGCATCAGGGCTAACACCTAAAATAACGGTATTTAAGGCTTTGAACTCGGCCGCATAATCACGTAAACCGCAGGCTTGCACCGTGCATCCCGGCGTGGAGGCTTTGGGATAAAAATAAACAACTACCTTACTTTTACCCTTGAAGGCTTTTAATGCAATAGTTTCGCCACGTTGATTTAACAATGAAAAATTAGGCGCTAGATTTCCAAGCTTAGGGAAAGACATTAAATATTATCCTCGAACTAATTATCATCGTTCAGCAAATTAAAGAGTGCATATTTTTCTTCAACTGAGACTGATTCATTGTGTAAAGCAGTCACCAATTCTGGATGTGCAACTTGATTACGACCACTATGTTTTGCCTTGTATAGCCAAGCATCTACGCGATGAATAAATGCTTCACTGCTTTCACTATTGGATGATGCAAATTGATCAACGCCCAAACTTGCGGTTATAGCGATAGATTCATCCCCCTCAAGCTTAAGTGGTGTGGTAGCGATCATTTCACACAAGCGATCAGCAACATTTACCGCCTGACGTAAATCAGTATTAGGGAGCAAAATTACAAACTCTTCACCGCCAAAACGACAAGGAAAATCTAATTTTCGCACTGCGAGCTTGATGAGATTTGCGATATGAACCAACGCATGATTCCCCAGTTCATGCCCCCACTGGTCATTAAATTTTTTAAAATGATCAATATCCAACAAAATCATAGACAATGGCTGAGTGCCACGACGAGTGCGTTCCATCTCAAGTGCAATGGTTTCAGTAAAAAAACGGAAATTAAACAACCCGGTTAAGGCATCAGTCCGCACCATTTCCGTTAATGAATCCACTGCTTTGCGCAATTCAACAATCTCACCCAAAAAATGACAGGTGCTATCGCCGCGAGGGCAATATAAATCGGGGGTGTGTTTTTCGTCCGGTACTGTTTCCATAGCAATCGAAAACCAAAAAATATTTATAGAATTGATTATAGCGACAAAATTTATTTACGCCTGCAATAACACCCCTTCGGGCAGCTGCATGGTAATACAGTGCAAACTACCGCCACGCTCAATTAGACTTAAACAGGGGATGCCAAAAATTTCGTAGTTCGGAAAAGCTTGGGAAACAACATCTAGAGCATCTTCATCGCTAAGCGAATCATAGATCGGCACCAAAACTGCCTCATTCACAACTAAAAAGTTAGCATAGGTTGCAGGCAGGCGCTGATCATTATCGCTATATTTTGCGCCAGGCCAAGGTAACGGTAATAAACGATATGATTGCCCATCTGCATTGGTCATAGCCATTAACTCTTGCTCCATACTTTTTAGCTCAGAGTAATGTTCATCATTTTCATCGTCACAGGCGGTATAAACGATGGTGTTATTAGGGCAAATTCTAGCGAGAACATCTACATGACCATCTGTATCATCGCCAGCTAAATAGCCCGAGCTTAACCAATTGATTTTTCGTACACCTAAAGCGACCTTAAGTTGCTGCTCAATTTGCTCTTTTGATAAATCAGGATTGCGATTTTTGTTTAATAGACATGATGTGGTTGTTAATAAAGTACCCCGCCCATCAGTTTCTATCGAGCCTCCCTCCAATACAAAATTCACTGACTCAAAATCAGCCGCTGGAAAGGCATTAAGCACTTGCATTTTTGCGGATACTTGATTATCTAAATCAAAAGGATACTTTTGGCCCCATGCATTAAATTCAAAGTTTAATACTTTCATACCTGCATCAGTCTGAACTGTGATGGGGCCAAAATCACGCACCCAAGTATCATTGGAATCGACAGGATAGAAATAGATATACTCCAAGGGAACTTCCATTGCCCCCAAACGCTCACGAACTTCAGGGATAGCCGCTTCGGGAAGTGCAATCACCACATCCGCATAGTCACAAATCACAGACACCAATGCCTCATACAGCTGAACCATATCATCCAACTGCCAATCCCATGGGGTGTTTTTATGGGGCCACGCTAGAAGAATGGCATCCTGAGGTTCCCACTCTGCGGGAAGACGTTGATTAGTCATTGTTAACATGGCCTCAAATCATTAAAAAGCTGATTATAACGAAGACCTTGCCCGATGGCATAAATGAATTATTGGCTGGAAATGGTTTCTCCAACAGGCAGCACAATTATATTCTCACCAGCTGTTTTTTGAAGTTTGAATACCTTTTCTGCCAAAGGTCCAACTTGCACAATCATGGCAAGATTACGAACGGAAATTGAGTCGGTATTATTCAGACTGATACGCATATTAAGGTAATAGCGGCCATTGGCTGTTGCTAGAAGTGAGACGGGAATTTTTATAACAGAAGAACTATCAAACTTGATCGTTTGAGGTGTATTTGTATTTTTAAGAATCAAACCTTGCGATGGTGAAAAGTCGATGGTCAACTCACCTCTAGCCTCCAAAGCTTCTAGCAAAATTTCAGTATCCACTAGCTCATTGGCTGTTATAAATATCAGTGAACTGGACACCAACTTAATAGCTGCACCAGGCTTAGTTGTTTTTGTAGTCTGAACTGGTTTACTCAGTGTTGTTTCTGCTACAGGTTTTTCAATGCACCCCAAGAGAGCTACAATGACGAGCAAAGCAAGCCCTGATTTTGTCGCAGAATATAAAGTACTCATTTTGATACCTTGCATTAGTTGGCTGCAACTCGCACATTAAAACATGTCATATTCTCATCGGTATTATCGCTGTCGTGATTATTTAAATCATAAACTTCTAGGACATAATTACCACGAGCCACAGTTAAATTTCCGGTCACATTATCGTTCAAGGTGTTTTCTGCATAGGCGATAGCGCGGCCTTTTTGATAAAGAACAAATTCAGGTTTGGAAATAACGCTAGCGCCCCCCGATTTAGTCGCACGAATGTTATAGCTACCAGTTTGAGCAATATTGAGCTTTAAAAACTGTGAGTTGCCAAGTTTATTGTACTTACCATAATTAGCAGCGCTGCACACATTAATTGCCGCGCCATCTACGCTCAACATTTTATAAACGGGAAGACTAATACTAAGATCACCGTTATTTGACTCATTGCTAGCGTATTCATCTGTACCAAAAATATTCTGCTCCAGCATCAAGCTTGAAAATAATGACGCATGATTCGGTAATTGATTTTTTAATTGCGATTGAAATAAGAAAATACTGGTAAAGGCTTCACTTGCAGAATAGGCATTATTATTTAAAATATTAAAGATGGGTAAGAAGTCATTAGCGGTTTTATTAAGGTTACTTGTATAGTAATTATATAAAATAGAACCTACAGAGCCCTCGCTAAAATATCCTTTATTTTCTCGGCTTTTGCGGCCAATACTAAAAGTAAATCCTGATGCTTGACTGATACCCGACGCATCCGCATAGTTCACCCTATCAATCATCATTCCTGAAAAGGCATTAGCAAAACCTTCAGACATAGCCACACGTAAATCTAGCAACTGACCATCAGAGTGATCCCCACCAATACTATCTGAGCGAAACAACTCATTTTCTAAATAGTGACCCCATTCGTGCAACAACACATGAGGGTCATATTCATCAGTGTCATTATTGGCGTCCCCCAAAACATAAATAGCAGAACCATCATAAAAGCTGGTCCCAATTTCACCTTTGCTAACATCGCCTTCAGCGGCTGAGTTTTTAGTGCTCCAACGCAACTCAAGAGGGCTTAAGTTTTTTCTGTTTCCGGCAGAAATGATTCGAGCCAAACCTACGTAAATGTTATCCAATATCGCAAACGGCGCTGCAGCTCTGGGGGCGGAATAGGCGCTACCGTCCCAACCGGAACCAGCATGTAAATTTCTCCTGGCGCTTTGTGTTGTTGCGGCGACCATTGCGCCATCAAGAACATAAAGAGCATTGTTTGAGGTGTTATCGGTAACTTTAAAATCCCAAATCGGTACGGATGTGCTCAATAGCTGTGCCTTTACTCGAACCTTAATGAGTAGGCTTTTCTGTGTGGTGAGAGCATAACCGCCATCATTATCGGTAATGCCTGTGGCCTTAATTTGACCCAAATCATCTATCAGCTCAACAACAGCACCGCGTACTGGGCGCGATTCTATCTCAAAATAATTTAAACCGAGATTGTTTGCATTATGGGGAACGTAATCATAGGTGATTTTGCCGCTCACGATCATTGAATTCGCTGAGCTAGACGATGAGACGCTTGAGCTAAGAGATGAAAGGCTAGCCAAAGAAGATGCAGTGATTGAACCCAACGAGCTAGAGCTAGACGCGGGTAAACTTGAGGTAAAGTTAGAAAAAGTTTGATTGTCGCTACCACCGCCACAAGCCGCCAATAGCAGCACTAAGCATACAAACCTGATGCTTAGCATGCAGTTTTGCCTTAGATGAACTATAAAGACTCCCTGCATGCGTACCCCTCAGGATGTGAAGAACAGTTTTAGAGCAAAACTTAGCTTAATGCATCCATAGCTCACAAACCAGCTTAGTCTTTTTGGCTCAATACGTGAATATACCGCCCTAGCAATTGATATGGCTGTTTACGCGAAAATTCTAGCTCTAATTCAATAACACTTTTCGGGTCGCGTTCGCGGTGCTCTTCATTGAAAATATAATCATGAAAGACGCGAATTCCACTGGTAGTAAGTCTAACCATGGGTAATTGATTTAGCCACTCAAACACCTGTTCAGGGTATAGCGGATTAATGGGCGTGAGGCTACCGCGAGAGCCACCAAAATCCTGTTGTTGGATTTTTTTAAAATTAGTGCGCAATAAATTTTTATAAATCAAAGAGTGCAAGTTGTAAAATGTTAAGGATAAAAACCCCTGTGATTTGATATACACCATTAACTCTCCCAGCAGCTCTGAGGGGTTGGTAACCCACTCCATAACGGCGTGACACAAAACCACATCAAACTCGCAGGCACTTTCGTCGAGGTGCTGCGATAAATCTTGAATGGCGCAATGAATTAATTGCACTCTGGTTTCCAAACCCTGAGCAATAACCTCTTGCTCGGCTAGCTTTAGCATTTCAGCCGAAATATCGCAGATGACAACTGAGTGCCCCGCCCGCGCAAAATTTAACGAAAACTGTGCTTGCCCACCACCTGCATCTAATATTCGCAAAGGCTTTATTGATTGCTGCTCACCAAAAGGGGCTAGGGAGAAATACTCACGAAAATCACGGTCGAGTACCGCCAAACGAATCTCTCCTTTTAATCCCCCATAAATATTTTTTTGGAAGCGTTTCGCAAGGTCGTCGAAATTTCGGTCTTGATTAATAGGTTGTTTAGCCATTTTATATTTTCTGAAACCGTTGTTTATTTTTGTCTATTTTGCTTTGGATTGCATCTGCCATATTAATATCCAGCTGCGCACATAACTCTGTTAAATACATAATTACATCTGCCACTTCATCAGCCACTCGCGATTTTTGCTGTGGGGTTAGCGCCTTGGAATCTTCGGCCGTAAGCCATTGAAACTCGGCTAATAATTCACTGGCTTCAACCGCAATGGCAGCGGCCAGATTTTTAGGTGTGTGATATGATTGCCAATTGTTAATCGCCGCAATCGCACGAAACTCGCGGTTAATACTAGCGATATTTAATAGCTGTTCACTGTGTATATCCCTGTTCATTTTTGACATTTGGCTGCTCTGCATGACCGCAAAAAATTGGTGGGTGTATATGATTCGTACCAAGGATGGTCAATTGTACACCGGCATCACTACAGATATCCAAAGACGCTGGCAGGAACACAGCAGTGGTAAAGGCGGCGCACGCTATTTTCGTGCCCGCAAACCAGAAAGTCTGTGTCTTATCGAACAGTACCCTGACCGCAGCAGTGCTAGTAAACGTGAGGCGGAAATCAAAAAAATGCCCAAGATCACCAAAGAAGCTTTAGTTCTAAATTATCAACCAAACCTAGAAGTCTTATCGTTGACAGAATCACTGCTAATAGAGCCTAATCCGTATGACAAAGCGTGAAACCTGTAGCGCATGCATCAGGCCTTTGAAAACCTGCATATGTAAACACATTCAATCCGTGCAAAACCTTGTGTCGCTGACTATTTTGCAGCATCCGCAAGAAACCCATGAGGTTAAAAATAGCGCAAGACTACTAAATCTGTGTTTAAAAAACAGCCATTTCATGATGGGTGAAATCTTTAGCCCACACTTCTTCCGAGAATATCAAGAGCAAGGTTTCTACGACCTTTTACTCTACCCAGATACACCGGAAGAAAAGTCTGTGGGGATAGCTCACCCCCCTGCAATTGATCTTTCGCGCTTACCCTCTGGCGATAATTTGATCAGCACGAGTAGAGTTAGGCTTTGGGTATTAGATGCTACTTGGCGCAAAAGCCGCAAAATGCTCTACCTCAATCCCGCGTTGCAAGCCATGCCTCGCCTGAGCCTGCAGCATTGCCCTCCCTCCATATACAAAATTCGTAAAGCGCATAGTGAAAATCAACTTTCCACCTTGGAGGCAAGTTGTTACGCTCTGCAGCAACTAGAACATAATGCTGTAGATTACTCGCCTGTACTCAATGCCTTCGCGGCGTTTGTGGCAGAACAGCAAACCTTTTTACCTTCATCTTCATAACGGAAACACTATGACTCATTCTGCTTTTGAATTTATTCGCAGCCAAACGATCGATGCTTTAAAAATCCGTGTTGAAGAATATCGCCACAAAAAAACCGGCGCGCAACACATTCATTTAGCTGCCGATAATCAAGAGAATGTTTTCCTCGTTGCTTTGCGTACTGTACCGCACGATTCTACCGGTGTTGCACATATTCTTGAGCACACGGCTTTGTGTGGCAGCGAAAAATACCCGGTACGCGACCCCTTCTTTATGATGGTACGCCGTTCACTTAATACCTTTATGAATGCATTTACCAGCTCGGATTGGACCGCCTACCCTTTTGCTAGCCAAAACCAAAAAGATTTTAATAACTTGCTCGATGTGTATTTGGATGCAGTTTTCTTTTCGCGCTTAGATGAATTGGATTTTGCGCAAGAAGGTCATCGCATTGAGTTCGCAGAAACGGATAATCCCAATTCTGATTTGGTATTTAAAGGTGTTGTGTTTAATGAGATGAAAGGCGCTATGAGTTCAGTGCCATCACAACTTTGGCACACGCTCTGCAAATATCTATACCCCACTACCACCTATCATTTTAATAGCGGTGGTGAGCCGGAAGATATTCCTAATTTAACTTATCAAGAATTAAAAGACTTTTATCGTACTCACTATCATCCAAGTAATGCGATTTTTATGACCTATGGTGATATTCCAGCGGCAACTCACCAAGAAAAATTTGAAGTACAAGCACTGTCGCACTTTGAAAAGTTGGATGACGTAATTAGCGTACCCGATGAAAAGCGTTACCACGCACCAATTGCCGTCGAAGAATTTTACCCTGCCGAAGAAGATGAAGACCTCGCCAATAAAAATCATGTGGTGCTTGCATGGTTGCTGGGTAAAACAACGAACCTAGAAGAGAGTTTAGAAGCACAACTCTTATCTAATATTTTGTTAGACAATTCCGCTTCGCCACTACAGCAAGCCTTGGAAACTACTGATTTAGGTCAAGCGCCCTCCCCTCTCTGTGGCATGGATGATTCATCGCGCGAAATGGCATTCGTCTGTGGTCTTGAAGGCTGCTCACTTGAGAGTGTTAGCCAAATTGAAGATTTAATTTTTGAAACTTTGCAAAATGTAGCTGATGAAGGCGTACCTTTGTCAGAAGTTGAAGCAGCTTTGCATCAACTGGAACTGCAGCAGCGTGAAGTAGGTGGTGACGGTTATCCCTATGGTTTGCAGCTTATTTTAACGGGTTTAACCTCTGCAACCCATCGCGGCGACCCTATCGCGCTCTTGGATATGGACGCGGCACTCACAGGTTTACATGAAAAAATTCAACAGCCCAATTTCATTCAAACCTTGGTGAAAAAATGGTTGCTAAATAACAACCACCGCGTACGTTTGGTGATGAAACCAGATACGCAACTGAACAAACGTATTCAACAAGCTGAACTTGATCGTCTTGCTAAATTAAAAGCAGAGCTTACAGGCGCAGATAAACAAGCCATTATTGATCGTGCCCACGCACTACAAGCACGCCAAATACAGGAAGATGACGAAAGTATTTTGCCCAAAGTAGGTCTAGACGATATTCCAGAACATTTACATTACACACCTGGCAGCCAAGAAGAGTTTAATGGCTACCCATTGCGTTGTTATACCGCGGGCACTAACGGTTTGGTTTATCAACAAATCACTTTCAAAATGCCAGCACTTAACGAAGCACAGCATAAGCTGTTGCCGTTTTATTGCTCGTGCCTAACTGAACTTGCTTTGGGTGAAAAAGATTATTTGGATGTACAACGCTGGCAAGCCGAAGTAGTCGGTGGAATTCGTGCCTTCAGCAGCATTCGCGGTACGGGTGACGATGTACAAAAAATTGATGCCTACATCACCCTGTCTGCAAAAGCCTTAAGCCGCAATCAAGTTGCAATGAGCGAATTAATGCGAGCCACTCTGCAGCAAGTTCGTTTCGATGAGCATGATCGTCTGCGTGAACTCATCGCACAAAAGCGCGCACGTGCAGAGCAAAGCGTCACTGGTCACGGTCACAGTTTGGCCATGACATTGGCGAGTGCGGGCATGAGCCCCGCGGCAAAACTCGCACATCAGTTGGGCGGACTTGCCGGCATTGCAGAATTAAAATATCTAGACAATACCTTGGATAATAAAGAAAATTTAATTGCCTTTGCCAATGGCCTTACACAAATTCATGCGCTTATGTTGAATTCACCTAAACAATTTTTAATTGTTGGGGAAGACGAACACTTAAATACTTACCGTAAAACCCTCAGCAATTTATGGCCAACCGCTAATAACACAGAGGATTTTGCACACTTTGCTATTCCTAGTGTTAGCGAAAAAATAAAACAAGCATGGCTTACCAATACGCAGGTAAACTTTTGTTCGAAAGCCTATCCAACTGTACCTGCAGATCACCCAGATGCCGCTGCGTTAACAGTATTGGGAGGTTTTTTGCGCAATGGATACTTACACCGCGCCATTCGTGAACAAGGTGGTGCCTACGGCGGCGGCGCAAGCCAAGACAACACCATCGCAGCATTTCGTTTTTATTCCTATCGCGACCCCCGTTTGAGTGAAACCTTGGATGACTTTGATGCGTCACTCAAGTGGCTAAGAGAAACTCAACACAGTAATCAATCATTGGAAGAGGCCATTCTTGGTGTCATTGGCAGTATCGATAAACCAGGTTCGCCTGCCGGTGAGGCAAAATCAACCTATCAAGCAGAGCTTTTTGGGCGTACTCGTGAAAAACGCGAGCAGTTTCGTAGCCGCGTTGTTAATGTAACTCTAAATGACCTATTGCGAGTTGCTGATGTGTATTTGAAATTAGAAGCTGCGAGCATAGGTATTGTTAGTCATGTGGCTCACCAAGAAAAGCTAATGGCTCTAGGGTTGGAGCTTCATAACTTGTAGCGCCTAATAAAAAATTGCTCTGTTATCGGCTGTAAATTGTGATCAAGTCGGCTGTTTTGCCCACCAAGCAAGTCTTTTTCGGTATGGCTAACTTGAAAAATGGAAAAAATCTTCACAATCGGCGATTATAAAAGAATAACCTTAAATAAATTGAGCCTTAGCAATGATGCTAACCCACCCACTTGAATGCAGTGCTACCACGCACCCTGGGCTGAAGCGAGGAAACAATGAAGATTGTTTCCTCAGCTCACCCTATGCGGATTTATGGGTAGTTGCAGATGGTATGGGAGGGCATGAGGCGGGCGAAGTAGCAAGTGCTATAGTGCGTGAAACCTTCGAAGATTTTGTACAAAAAGCTGTACCCTTCTCGCTTACAGAGGCAATTCAAAAATCCCATGAGCTGATTTTAAGCTCTGCTGATAAAGGTATTGGAGCCCGCGGTATGGGCTCGACCGTAGTCGCTTTACAAAACAAAGACCAGTTTTACCAAGTCGCTTGGGTTGGCGATAGCCGAGCATATCTTTGGACTCCCAGTGAACAAGGCGGTGAATTGACTCGCCTCACCACTGATCACTCTTACGTACAAATGCTCTATGTATCAGGCGTTATTAGCGCTACAGATCTAGATACGCACCCTGACAAAAATATCATTACTCAATGTTTGGGCATGCAAGAACTTGCTCAAGTTAAAGTTGATACTACTGCAGGACAGTGGCAAAAAAATCAATGGATCTTGTTATGTAGCGATGGTTTAACCGATGAATTAAGTGATGCAGAAATAACCACTATTTTAGAGCACAGTCCGAATAGTTTGACAGCTACCGACCAATTGCTTCATGAAGCACTGACAAGTGGAGGGCGTGACAATATCACCTTACAGATTATTGAATCCCCCGTTGTTAACGAAGTGAATCCAAATAAGTTTTGGCAATGGATTCCTGCCATCACAACTAATCGAAAAATGGATGCAGTCATTTTTTTAGGCGCTATTTCTGCGTTGTTAGGCATACTAGTTCACACGCTCAAATAGCAGACTTAATATTTATTGATTCTTTAATACAAGATATTCGCACAATATGGCACTACAAATTCCGGGTTACCGCATAATCCGAAAAATAAATCAGGGTGGGATGTCCACCGTTTACCTTGCTATTCAAATGAGCGTGGGGCGTATTGTTGCACTCAAGGTAATGAACCCAAGCCTCACCAACGATCCCGCATTTAGCGAACGCTTTCAGCGCGAGGCTACCATCGTTGGGCAATTGTCCCACCCGAATATTGTGGCTATTTATGATATAGGACGTGCGGATGATTTGAATTACATCGCCATGGATTGTTTACCTGGCGGATCCGTTCACGACAAAATGATTAATGGTTTAACCGGTGAAGAAGCCTTAAAAGTCACTAAAGAAATAGCAAATGCTCTCGATCATGCTCATGAAAAGGGTTATATACATCGCGATATAAAACCAGAAAATATTTTATTTCGTGCCGATAACTCCGCCGTACTTTCTGACTTTGGCGTTGCCAAAGGAATTGTCGGTGTTTCGCGCATGACCCATGTGGGCACAGTCGTGGGGACGCCGCACTATATGAGCCCAGAACAGGCTCGCGGCCAGCCTGTAGATTCTCGCTCAGATTTATACAGTCTTGGCGTTGTCTTTTTTGAAATGCTAACCGGCGCCCTGCCTTATCAGGGTGAAGATGCCGTTACTATTGCGCTTAAACATATCAGCGCACCCATCCCCAAACTTCCCATTCAATATCAGACATATCAAAAACTTTTGGAAAAGTTTTTAGCAAAAGATCCAAATAGTCGTTTTCAATCTGGCAATGAAGTCAGTGTGGCTATTGATCAATTAGATGCGAGTGCTAGAACACCCTATATTTCCGATACGGCACCTGAAAATCTTTCTGTTACAGCCTTAATTCGTGCGTTGATAGTTGCTACAACTAATGCGCTTAAATGGCGTTGGAATAAATTGATTAACATTCGGTGGAGTAAAGAAAATGGCTTCTACACAAAGAAAATTTCGAATGACTCTGTATTTGGTAATGAGGTAGCACCCACTCTTTTTACGACTCGAATCCAACAACAGACACACATCAACCCGCAACTCCTGCTGCAGACTAAAAACCTTTCCAAGATATTGGCCGGTCTTGTCTTGAGTATTTTTCTTTGGTGTGTGTTAAGTGTTGTAATTCATACACTATTTGCACAACAAGCCCTCAAATTGCCCAACATCTTGAGTAGCGCAACAAAATCCACTGCAAGCCTATTTATAACACCCAAATCACAACCGCCAATCAAGGTTGCAGTCGCTAAAACAATGTCGTCTGCACTCCATTCTTCTACTTCAATGGCCAGTTCAGTGCCGACTGCTGTTGCGAGCTCGGCCCAATCGTCATTAGTCTCATCAGAGCAGGCATCAAGTATTTCATCTAGTGCGCCCCCTGTTTTTGCATTAACAGTGAATGTTGTACCTAGCGATGCTCGCGTTCGATTGCTAGACATTAGCAACAAATATAAAGAGGGAATTCCTTTGCCCTCTGGCCGGTATCGCATCGAATTATCAAAATCAGGATACAAAACCAAAGTCGAATCTGTAGATATTAAAAATCAACCTTTAACGGTGAGTTTTGAGTTGGAAGTTGTTCCGGATATTTATAATCCCACCCGATCAGCCATTCCTAATATTGTTTATGGTGGAAAAAACTCACCGTCGCTCATTCGTATTCCCGCCGGAAGCTTTATGATGGGGGACGACAGTAATATGCATACTGCGCCAATACATAAAGTTTCTTTTAATAAGGCATTTGCCATTAGCAAATATGAAATCACTTTTGCTGAATATGATTTCTTCGCGCAATCAACTGGGAAACCTCTACCCGGTGACAATGGCTGGGGACGTGAAGATCGCCCTGTTATTCATGTAAGCTGGGAAGATGCGAATATCTATGCTCAGTGGTTAAGCAAAACAACCGGTAAGAAATTTAGATTGCCTACAGAGGCAGAATGGGAGTATGTAGCGCGCGGCGGAAGTACTGGTCGGTATTGGTGGGGCGATAACGAGCAGGATGCAAAGGGCAAAGCCAATTGCAGACGTGGGTGTTCAAGCAGTTTCTCAGGGTTATTTGGCAGTAAGACTGCGCCCGTAGGTAGTTACTTACCCAATCCCTTTGGTGTTTATGATACCGCTGGCAATGTATCCGAGTGGGTGCAAGATTGTTACGAAGAAAATTATACCGAAGCAAAAGCCAATGGCAGCGCTTATGAGCATTCTCAATGCCAAGGACGTGTGGTGCGTGGTGGGTCAACAAAGGACAATGTTCAACGCTTAAGCTCTAGTGCTCGGGATAATATCCCGTCAGGCTATTTAAATGAAACCTTAGGATTTAGGTTAGTCATGGAGTTAAATTAATCGCTCTACTAGAGCCGCACTTTCGCGGCTCTTTTTCAATCCAACCTGAATTTGTGCCTGCCTGTTGTGTGTGGCTCTAACCTATTATTCCAATTCAAATCGCTTTCTAGGCATTCGCCACTTCACGTTCAAGTCATCACCCTATTCCTTTGCTGATCATTTCTGTCCTGGATTGTCCGTAGCGAAAATTCCGAATTGTGAAAAAATTAACCAACTCATATTGTATTATATAAATACTATTCAATTGTCCGGCCAACCTTGTTAGCATGGTGCTTCGATCAGCTCATTTATAATCATCAAATATAACGTTAAAAATATTGTTGATTGATATCGAAACTCTGGTTGAGTTTTAAATCCTCTAGTCTTTGGCGACATATTTAAAATTTCGCCAGATTTCCCTCAAATTTAAGGAAAACTATATGAATAACGACATCGTATCGATTACTAGAAGAACTATGCTGCTCGGCACAGCAGGATTTGCCGGTGCTTTGGCGACACCGGCGATTGCTATGTCGCAAACTCCATTGAAAGGAGTGATTAATACCAACCAAAAATTTCCTGCCATCAATCCCTATATGTACGGCGGCTTTCTTGAGCACGGCGCGAATATTATCAACCACTCAATGTGGGCGGAGGTATTGCACGATCGAAAATTCTATTACGGCATTCTCCAAAAAGAAGAACCAAAACCTGATCCAAAAGATTTTCGCGCTTCAATGGCCTACATCAATAAATGGACGGCGATTGGCTCCCCAGCAGATATTACTCTCGATGAAGTTAATGCCTACGTAGGTAAACACAGCCCTTCCATCAAGCTTTCATCTCTAGCGCCAACGGGCATTGCACAATCTCATATTGGGCTCAAAGGTGGGAAAGCCTACAACGGCAGAATTGTTGTGAGTGCTGATGAAAATACCGAAATTTCTATATCCTTGATTGAAGGAAAAAACAAACAAACGATAAAGGTAAAAGCCAATAAAGATTGGACCACTGTTCCGTTCAAATTTACCGCCAAAACAGATACAAGCGAAGCGCGATTCGAAATTACCGCAACGGGTTCTGGGAGTTTCCGTGTTGGAGCGGTGTCCTTAATGCCCGCCGATAATATTAAAGGGTTCCGTGCGGACACTATTGCGTTGATGAAAGAGATGGATTGTAAAATGTTGCGCATGCCCGGCGGTAATTTTATTTCTGCTTACGACTGGAAAGATACCATCGGTGATCCAGATAAACGCCCACCTATTTTTGATCCGGTATGGAAAGCACTGCAACCTAACGACGCAGGTTTGGATGAACTTTTATTAATGTGCGAACTCATTAATTGCGAACCTAATTGGTGTGTGAACACAGGTTATGGTGAACCTCGTTCCGGCGCAGAAATTGTAGAGTATGTAAACGGTGCAGCAGATACCTTCTGGGGTGCAAAGCGCGCTGCAAATGGCCGCAAAGAACCCTACAAAGTAAAATATTGGAATATCGGTAATGAAATGTACGGACACTGGCAATTCGGTCACATGTCTCGCGATCAATATGTCATCAAGCATAATTTATTTGCTGATGCGATGCGTGAAGTGGATCCATCAATTTACATTATTGCACCGGGTGGTTTCGTTGACGAAATGACCACCGGCCAAGGTATTTTTATTGAAGGGCAGCCAGAAGTAAAAGTTGGATCTGACCGTGACTGGGCGTACGGAATGCTCAAGCATTCCAAAGGAAAATTTGACGCTTTGGCAACGCATGCTTATCCACCAGAAAACAAACGCTTTGATTTAAAAACGGGCAAGCTGTTTGATGTAAAACAATCCCTGACAGAATGGGCCAGGCAACCCGCACAACGTGTTGCGACCATGGCAGATGCTTGGGAAGAATACAAAAAAGCCTTTCCCGAATTGAACGATGGAAAAATTAAAGTCTTCTTTGACGAATGGGCTTTTAGTTTCCGCGATAGCATGAAAGGCACCTTGGCAGTTGCAATTGCTTTCCACGAATTTTTCAAACACACCGACTTCATTGAAATGGCTGGTTACACCATGGCCACCGCTTGGATTAACGTTACACCAACAGGTTCTACCATTAGTGCTAAAGGCCGTGTATTCCAGCTATATAACCAGCATTTTGGAAGCATTCCTGTTAGCGTAAGTGGCAACTCTCCTCAGCCCGCGCCGCAATATCCAGCGGGCGGAGATCAGCCAAAAGTTAACACCGGAAGCGCAACCTATCCTCTGGATGTGATGGCCGCACTGACTAAAGATGGAAATACATTGACCGTGGCTGTTGTTAACCCGACGGAAACGTCTCAGAGTCTCGATTTATTCTTCGAAGGCTTTAGCTCAAGCTCACAAGGCAAAGTTTGGAGTTTAATAGGCAAAAATCTTGAAGCAACCAACGTGGTTGGCAAAAAACCAGACGTTGTTATTCAAGAATCATCTTTTGATGCGCGCTCTACTCGCTTCCAGCTTGCGCCAGCCGCAATCAAAATCTTTCATTTTCCAAGAGCATAAGCTTTATAGAAAGATTGGCAAAAAAAATGGTGGAAGATGCGAATCTTCCGCCATTTTTCTTTCACAATTTGTTTTAATTTCGTTTCAGTACCGCCACAAACATTGCATCAGAATCTTGCTGGGGCGCACCTAGCATAGTTTGGCTTACCAAACTAAAGTGTGGGTGATTCTCTAAAAACCATTTCACTTGCGCTTCGTTTTCACTCACTTGCCAGCTACAAGTTGCGTAAACTAAATGGCCATTGGCACGCACGCCTTTTTCAGCATTGGTCAAAATTTTACGCTGTAAGGCAATCAATTCTTCGGTATCGGTTGGGTTAAAACGCCAGCGTGCATCTGGGTTGCGACGCCAAGTTCCTGCAGAGCTGCAAGGCGCATCTACCAGCACCCAATCAAAACCTTTCTGTTGCGCAACTTCTTTTGGCAAACGCAAAGGCTCATCGCCCGCCCATTCAAAGCTGCGAATGTTGTGAAACTCTGCACGCTTGCTGCGCCGTTTTAATTCATCTAATTTGTAGCCGTGTAAGTCTGTTGCTATCACTACACCTTTATTGTTCATGCGCGCAGCAATCGCGAGGGATTTTCCACCCGCACCTGCACAGCAGTCCCACACTTTTTGACCAGACTTCACATCAACGGCAAGCGCAATTTGCTGACTGGCTAGATCTTGAATTTCTACCCACCCTTCTTTATGAGCTTGCGCGCCGGAGAGATGTTTACCGCCGCGAGCATACAAGTGGCCATTCTCATCTAACTCTACATGCACTGAATCCTGTTGTAGTTTCTTAACAACTTCCTCTACCGGCAGACTTTTCTGAATTCGCAACCACAAAGGTGGCGCGCTATTTTGTTGCGCAACAAATTCAGTTAACTGCTCATGATTCCAGTGCGATGCTTCTCTGCGCTCTTCCAACAAATGCAACCACTGTGGTCGCAAACCAGACCACAACAAAATTTCTTCTGCTTGTTCAGTCACATTAAAGTGTTGTTCTAACTTTTCAAACCACGCTTTACGTGCAACAGCATCGCGCAGAGCTTTGGGCGCAGCATTTTCATTTTGTTCACGCTGAGCAATCCAAAACCAAAAAGCCGCTACGGGGATTTTTTTTGCGCTAGATTTTTCCCACGTTTGATCCCATGCGGACCAATCAAACATGGCTTGCTTCTGATAACTTTCTTCCATCGCGCAGGCTAATTGGAAATAGCGCATCGCTGAAAACATACAAAGGCTTAATTCGCGGTTTTCATTTTTTGATGACGCAAATTCAGAATAGGGATTGGTGTTTTTGCGCAGGTGATTTTTCAACCACTTATCCAAGGGCATCCAGTCGTTTTGCATTAACCAGTTGCGCCAAAGGTCGAATAAGGTGTCGTAGGGGATTTTGTTGGGAATAGCCATTGCAGAGTCCAAAAGTACTAAAAAATGGCGTGCAGTATACGCTGGATCGAGCTTGAGCTCACCAAGTCTCGCAACAAGCGCTGGTATACCGCCTATTAACTAGCCATGAGGCGACTCTGAAACCACAAAATAATGGGGTAAGCGGCGGGCCAAATCCAAAAGAAGCGATTGAGCCCAAATAGGCAGGCATTCGCTAAATGAAACATTGCAGCAATAGCCAGCGCCACTATAAGTGCGTAGTGATTCATTAAAGATAGAGGGAATAGCAGCTCAAATACAATCACCGACCAACTCATAACAAACATCAATTGCGGTGATTGCGCCCACCGGCGAGCATGTTCACTTACCGGATAGGCCGTAATTGCAAATACATCGGCTAAAGCTTGGCCGCTGCGCCAATCGGCATTAATGATTTTGATATAGCCAGATTGAAAGTAAGAAAAGGTCAACTGAAAAGCTAAATAACCTAACGCAAGCTGCTGCCAAAATGGTGTAGGTGCAATGTGCGATAAAAATAAACACAGCAACACCAAGATACTCATGCAATCACTGCCCCCGTTATAAGGGCCTTGAAAGCGATAAAGCAACACACAAGCAACAATTAATAAGCCAGCTTCAACCAATACCGGCTGAAAACCCATTAACAGCAAAAACGAAAGCAGAAGACGAACAACACCTAACGTTTTTTCTGGCTGCAAACCGCGAACATATTCCACGCTTTGTTGCGCATACGCCAAAGCTAGAATAATTTCTGAATAGCGAACCGCCTGCTCTAACAACATTAAGCGGCTCCTTTTTCTTGCGATGCAGAAATCAGTACTGGAGTCGCAATAAAGGTAACTTGCTGACTAATCACCTGCCCCTCACGCATCACTGCACTTATGCGATAGGTTACATAAGGTTTAGCAGCTTCTGCATTAATTTCTCCATTACAGATTGCCACCAAGATACGCCGCATAATTTCCTGCTCGCGCATTTCGGAGTAACCTTCAAATAATCGCTCTGCACAAGTGTTGATATAAAGCGTTTCATTCCACTCAGGGTTATGCAACAAACGCCACAATCCATTTTTCAAACTGACTTTTACAGGGCGCGGACGAAATTCTTGCCAAACATCAGGCTCATCGTGTTCATCAGGCAAAAAAGCAATATGAATACGCGGCGATGGGCCAATGCTGCTGAAAAAGCGCCATGAGGGGAAAATGACGGGGAGTATAAGTTTGAGCATGATTCTTAGTCGTTATTAGTGCAGTTTCATGGCGGTTAGAGAATACATACAGCCTGTTATGCTTCATATTATGAGTGTAAAAATAGAACAATGTAAAAAAATCTTAGCTCACCATGAAAGAATTACCCTTAAGGTACGACTAATAAGTAAAAGCCATTGGAATTCACTAAATGCCACCAGAGTTTGAACAATTAATAGCGAGCAATCATCCGCGTATTCGGCGTATAGCCCAACGCTATGCGCCTAGCAGCGGGATCGATGACCTTTATCAGGAAATACTCATTCAGCTTTGGCGCAGTTTCAAAAACTTTCGCGGCGACTCAAAAGTGGAAACTTGGGTTTACCGTGTTGCCTTAAACACAGCAATGACCCATGCCCGTACGGTTATTAAGCGAAAAACCCGTGAACCAGAAATGGATGTTATTCCCAGTGATGAAGAAATTGTACCTGCGGATAGATGCCAAGCTGATTTGCTCACGCACTTTCTTAACTCTCTGAGTGAAATTGATGCATCTGTACTCATGATGTACCTCGATGGACTTAGCGCAACAGACATCGCAGAAGTCTTAGGCACCAGTGTTAATGCTGTGAACATCCGCATTAATCGCTTGAAACAAAAATTTAGCGACGCTTACGTCGATTAGTCGCAGGAGACATTTATGGAACTCGATCAACTCAAAAACCAGTGGAGAAAAGAAATGGAAATGACATCTACCTCAAAAATGCCTTCGTTTGAAGAACTTAAAAATAAAGTAGTCAAGCTGGATCGATCGATTTATTTTCGTGACTTTGGGGAAATATCGGTAGCAGCTTTGATGATAGCCATTTTAAGTTACAGATTATTGGCGCATCAAATAGTGGGGACTTTAACACAGATAGGAACGGGATTTTTAATACTAACTTGTGTGTTTATCATTTATAAATTATTAAAAACACGACTACCGAGCGGCAATGATGATTGGATTATATCTTCGAGAATAACTAGTGAGATAACAAAACTGGAAAAACAAATACAACTGACAAGCAATGTTTTACTGTGGTATTTAATGCCCATTTTTATCAGTATAGTTTTAATTACTCTTGGCGTAGAACATGAAAGAACCGGTAGTTATTTTCCCAATACGTTTTTAATCTACTACTATCTATTCTGTATTTTATTAGGTGGAGTTATTTATTGGTTCAACCTTCGTACCGCCAAGAAAAAGTTTAGCCCTATTCTTGATGAATTAAGAAAATTACAAAAAGAACTTGAGAGCAATATTTAATAATCAAGGGCACGCTATGTGCCCTTGATTATTTACAACGCCTTTTTCTTCAAATGCTCAATCTGATCGCGCAGTTTACCCGCCACTTCAAACTCCAAATCCTTCGCGGCTTGGAACATTTGTTTTTCGAGTAGCTCAATTGACTTCCAGAGATTTTTCGGGTCAATATTTACAGCATACTTGCCCTGCTTTTCTGCAACGGCAGCGCGATTACGTGCGGCGCGGCTGCCTGCACCGGGAACCACGGAAGTTTCCATAATATCCTGCACACTTTTACGGATACCTTTAGGGGTAATATTGTTGAGTGTATTGTGTGCGATTTGCTTTTCGCGGCGGCGATTGGTTTCGTCGATAGCGCGTTTCATAGAATCGGTAATTTTGTCGGCATATAAAATGGCGCGACCATTGAGGTTACGTGCGGCGCGGCCGATGGTTTGAATCAGCGAGCGATCTGAACGTAAAAACCCTTCCTTATCCGCATCGAAAATACATACCAGCGACACCTCTGGCATATCTAAACCTTCGCGCAATAAGTTAATGCCTACTAACACATCAAACTCACCCATGCGGAAATCGCGAATAATTTCTACACGTTCTACGGTATCAATGTCCGAGTGCAGATAGCGCACGCGGGTGCCATGTTCTTGTAAATATTCGGTGAGATCTTCGGCCATACGCTTGGTAAGCACCGTAATCAGTACACGCTCATCTTTCTCTACTCGAATGCGAATTTCAGAGAGTGCATCATCAACCTGTGTACCTGCGGGGCGAATTTCAATTTCAGGATCAACCAAACCTGTGGGGCGTACAATTTGTTCAACCACCTGCCCTTGAAATTCGGCTTCGTATTTTCCGGGCGTTGCAGATACAAAAATCATTTGAGGCGCAAGCCGTTCCCATTCATCAAACCGCATCGGGCGATTGTCCAGCGCGGAAGGTAAACGGAAACCGTATTGCACCAGCGTTTCTTTACGCGAGCGGTCGCCTTTATACATGGCGCCGATTTGCGAAACAGTAACGTGGGATTCATCGATCACTAAAAGTGCATTAGACGGTAAATAATCAAACAGCGTTGGCGGCGCTTCGCCCGGTGTGCGGCCAGACAAATAGCGCGAATAGTTTTCAATACCGTTGCAATAACCCAGCTCTTGCATCATTTCCAAATCGTAACGGGTGCGTTCTTCCAAACGCTGGGCTTCAACAAGTTTATTGTGTTCACGCAAATATTCCAAACGCTCGCGTAACTCTTCTTTAATCTTGTCGATAGCTTCAACAATAGTTTCTCGCGGTGTCACATAGTGCGATTTTGGATAAATACTGATGCGCGAAATTTTATGTTGCACTTCACCGGTAAGCGGATCAAAGATCGACAGTTTTTCAATTTCATCGTCAAACAATTCAACACGCACCGCATCGCAATCAGAATCCGCTGGATAGATATCAATCACATCGCCGCGCACACGGTAATTAGCGCGATAAAAATCAACGTCGTTACGTGTGTATTGCAATTCCGCTAAACGGCGAAGGATAGAACGTTGATCAATTTTATCGCCGCGCACCAAATGTAACAGCATTTTCATATAGGCTTCAGGATCACCCAAACCATAAATTGCAGAAACGGTTGCAACGACAATCGCATCTTTGCGTTCCATTAAGGCTTTGGTGGCCGACAAACGCATTTGTTCAATGTGTTCATTAATTGATGCGTCTTTTTCAATAAAGGTATTGGATGAAGGCACATAAGCTTCGGGCTGATAATAATCGTAATAGGAAACGAAATATTCCACCGCGTTCTTAGGGAAAAATTCTTTGAACTCACCATAAAGTTGCGCGGCCAAGGTTTTGTTGTGCACCATAATTAAGGTTGGGCGCTGCACCGCGGCAATCACATTGGCGATGGTAAAAGTTTTACCGGAACCCGTAACACCCAGCAAAGTTTGATGTGCTAACCCCGCTTCTATACCCTGCACCAATCCAGCAATCGCTGCGGGCTGATCGCCTGCGGGTTTAAATTCACTCTGTACAACAAATTCTTTAGACATAAGTTTTTAATCGAAAAAGTAACGAAAAAGTAACAAGAAAATAAGTGACTTAGGATAACAAAAGCCCCTGACAACACGTGTCAGCAGTTAAACTTTTTTACCCCTCACGTTTTCAAGAGCAAGCCTGCGGCAAACACTCTTTAAAAATCTCTGCGAGCTTTTTGCTCGCGGGCCCAGCAAATTCTTTATCGGCAAAAGTTAAGTAGACCGCGCCTTCCCGCTCTGAACCCACTTCGACTGGCAAATATTTTAAAGTGCCTGCGTCAATATCGTCTTTAGTGTAAGCATCTGGGAGCCAGGCATAGCCCAAACCCATGCGAATGGCATCCAGCGACGTTTTAATGTGGCTTACCGTCCAACGCTGATCCGCCTCTTGCCAACCCACAGTATGGCGACGGTATTGCCCAGAATCGCGTACCACAATTTGGCGATGTTGGCGCATATCTTCATAAGTCACAGGTCTGCCTAAAAGTTGCAATGGGTGATCGCTGCTTGATACACCGTGAAATAGAGCGGTCATCACCTTATCACCAATAAAACCCGGTGGAACAAAACCGCCAATCGCAAGATCAACCTGACGCTTTAAGAGCGCATCTTCTGTACCCGAAAGCACAGTTTCGTAGTATTCCACGCGAGTATCAGGAAAATCTTTGGCAAATAGGGATAGGCAGTAGAGAACCTTGGCAGGCGGAACAATGATATCCACCGCGATTTTAACGATGGGCTCTACATGAATTGCCAAGCATCCTGCCGACTTTTCCAAGCGCTCCGCCTGCTCCAACAAAAGCTTGGCGCGACGATACAACAGCTCGCCCGCTGGTGTTGCGACCGCTTTACGCCCCTGTAAATTAAAGACTTTCACATCTAGAGCTGACTCTAACTGCGCAATAGCATAAGAAACCGCTGATTGGCTCTTGTTAAGTTGCTCTGCCGCCTTGGCGTAACCACCGGCATCTATCACTGCTAGGAGCGCGCGCCACTGCTCTAAGGTGACTTTATTTTCTGTTACAGCTGAGCTGCTAGGCGTGTTCATATAGAGAAGTCCTGATAAAAGACAATCAATCCAATTTTTCGATGAGATCCCGCTAAATATCGCTATTTATCATTCGCTCGTCAAATCATTTAATAGCTTCATGGCCTTAAGCTTGAAATCAAGAGCAGCCTGAAACCAATAACTGACTTAAGCCTTAATGGCGAGGATATTCAAATGAGCACTTTATTACAGATCAACAGCAGCCTATTTAGCGACCATGGTAACTCAAGCACTTTGAGCAACGAGTTTGTTCAAAACTGGTTGGCCAAACACCCAGAAGGCAAAGTGGTAGTGCGCGATTTGGCGAAAAACCCAATCCCACACCTGGACTCGAACGTGGTGAGCGCATTTTTCACACCTGCCGAAAACCGTACCGCTGAACAACAGGCGCTGGTGGATTACTCAGATAGCTTAATCGCTGAATTGACTGCTGCTGATGCCGTGGTAATTGGTGTACCTTTGTACAATTTTGGCGTGCCTTCAACACTGAAAGCATACTTTGATCAATTGGCGCGCGCTGGTGTGACTTTTAAATACACCGAAACTGGCCCAGTAGGTTTGTTGGCAGATAAGCCCGTGCATATTATCGCAGCACGCGGTGGCTTCCACGTTGGCCAAGCATCTGATTCGCAAACTGGTTTCTTGAATACTTTCTTAAACTTTTTGGGTTTACGTTCAATCAACTACATTTACGCAGAAGGTTTGAGCATTGGCGATGTGAAAGAAAAATCACTCACAGTCGCCCGTGAACAAATTGAAGTGTCAGCCGCCGCTTAATCATTTAATCGCGCTACTATAGGCGATGATCTAGAAATCACTTCAACACATTAATTAAAAGTAGGAGCGCATTATGCAAAAGCAACTGCAGCAAATTATTCCCGCACGAGGCACAAGTGATGGCGCAGGTGTGCGTATTAAACGCAGCCTTGGGCAATCACAACAAGCGCGCTTCGATCCTTTTTTAATGTTGGATGAATTTGGTTCAGAAAGTGCAAGCGATTATATTGCTGGTTTTCCTGCACACCCGCATCGTGGTTTTGAAACAGTGACCTATATGTTAAACGGCCACATGCTGCATGAAGATCACATGGGCAACAAAGGTCATTTACGCAATGGCGATGTGCAATGGATGACTGCAGGCCGCGGCATTATTCACTCTGAAATGCCACAGCAAGAACACGGCTTAATGCGGGGCTTTCAGTTGTGGTTGAATTTACCTGCCGCTGAAAAAATGAAACCCGCGCATTACCGCGATATTCCGGCGAGTGACATTCCAATCGCCGATTTAAAAAATGGCGGCTGTATTAAAGTGATTGCAAACTCTGCTGTTATTGATGGCAAAGTGGTTAGCGGCCCCATTCAAGGCTTAACAACGCAAGCGATTTATTGGGATGTGCATTTGCCGCTCGATGGAAAATTTGCACACGCAATACCGTCAACCCACAACACGTTTATTTATGTATATGAAGGCGCAATTGCAATAGGTGAAGATGCACGCAAGTTAGACGCAGGTAATGCAGGCTTGCTAGGTGCAGGGGATGATATTGCAGTAGAAGCTTTAACAGAAAATACACGCTTTATTTTGTTGGCGGGCATTCCATTGAAAGAGCCAATCGCACAATACGGCCCTTTTGTGATGAATACGACGGAAGAAATTGAGCAGGCTATTCAAGATTATCGTAATGGCGTGCTAACTGACTAATTCTATGTATAAGAAGATTTTTTCTAAAAGGGAGTCGTCATCCCCGTAGGGGATCCAGTGACTTGTGGCTTTAATGACGCTGGATCCC
>JACCDN010601650.1_pt1 | contig 37190 bp, 29 predicted proteins | sample 7441691 | NCBI WGS metagenome assembly JACCDN01 (sample SAMN15323439, study PRJNA562643) | freshwater metagenome | isolation source: river surface water | place: USA:Blue River Watershed | collected 2017-08-16
CTCCCCCGCAAAGCGGGGCGAGGGGAACACTTCGACACTTACCGTATTTCAAATAAAGTTTTTTTGAATGAATATTGGCATGAATGGAAATACATGCTAAACATTTAAGAAAATAACAAACACCTGTTGAACAACAATTATGGTTGGCTCTTAAAGGACATCGATTTTCTCAGTATAAATTTCGTCGACAAGTGATACTGGGTCCTTATATTTTTTAGTGTTACGATTTTGGAACTATGAAGTTTTAGAGAACTGGTCCGGTATTTTACATAAAATTTATCTAGTATTACAATCCCTGCCAATGACTAAAGTGGTAAATATCGGAGCGTTCCCCTCGCCCCGCTTTGCGGGGGAGGGGTCGACCGCTTTAGCGGTCGGGGGTGAGGGCAAAAAAGGCTGAAGGATTTAAGATCCTGCGCCCGTTAATTATTTTTCTTGTCTTTAAAATAATTCAGAAGTTTTAACAAAACCTTACTATGCACTCTTTGTCCCGATAGATGTAGTTGCCAAATCGCCACATCGGGAAAAGTAAAATAGAGCTGTAATAATTTAAGGGTGTTGGGATCATTGCTTTTTTCAGATTCTATGCGCTGTAAAGTCACCAAAGGAATATCAAAAGCAGCTGCCAAATCATGCTGTGTTAGGCTTAAGGTTTCACGTAATGTTACAATATCCTTTGCCGAAAAATAAGCTTTGTATACGGGTTCGAAGATAAAAGTAGAAGGTCCTCGTTTGCCAATTGTTCCAAGCAAAATAATAGGGTTTTTCTCATGGAGATCGATACCTTCCGATGCACAATAGTCCTTATAAGCAGGATTAGCCTTCTCGGGTATTCTGTCCAGAAATTCAGGAAATAATTTTCCTGGAGAGGAATGATGAACTGTTTTAAAAAGGGTTAGGTTGGGTCCTAAAGGGATAGCATTTTTCGCATTCACATAATGTTTTTCATAGCGTAGTGTGTAAATATTACTTTCTTTATCATAAATCAATGTTCCCACATAAATTCTACGTTTCTTTAATTCATGAAAAATCTGTAACGTGTGTGGATCTTTCTTAGGATAAGAGGCCATGGCTTAACTCCTGATAGCGTTTATAGATCATTTTTTTCAAGGCTGCCTTCATGGGCGCGCCACAGAAACTTTTTTCTATCTAACGCTCCATTTTAATGTCTATGGATGCTATGGTAGGACTAACATCTATAGATGTCAATGTGCGATTCATATCTATAGATATTTATGGGCGGCCGTCATCCCCACAAAAGTGGGGATCCAGTCCCAAAAGAAGTCTGATTCCACGCTGGATTCCCGATCAAAGGCATGATGAAATCATGCAGGAATGAGGATAGCGACGGCTGGTGGGCTGTTTTTTGCCTTGTGGGTCACGGTCTCTGTGCCGGCTCTGGATCCGGTGTTATGATAGCTTCGATTTATGGAATCATCGTTTAAGGCCGAAGGGAGTGTTTACTTGTCTATTTTGCAACACTGTTTACCCCATCATGCCATCAGTATTTTTGCAGGATGGCTTGCTAATAGTACGATTCCATGGCTTAAGAACTTACTGATTCGCTATTTTGTATCGCGCTATACCGTGAATATGGCGGAAGCGGAACAGCCGGATCCTTTTCAATATCCCAGCTACAATGCTTTCTTTACCCGGACGCTCAAAGCCGAAGCCAGGCCTATTACAGCGGGTGTACACGATGTGATGAGCCCTGTAGATGGTTATGTGGGTGAATTCGGGCCTATACATAATGCCCAACTTATTCAAGCCAAAGGGCAAACCTTTACGGTGGATGAATTACTGGGTGTACCGAGTAATCTCGCCGGTTTTCCGGCCCCCGCACCGAAGGCTGCTTCTTTGTTAGAGAAGGCTTTGCATCACAGAGAGAAAGAGACTCATTCTTATAACGATTGGAACAGGCAGGATCAGGAAAGCTTCATACAACAGGCGGCCCGTTTTAGACAGGGTTCTTTTATCACGCTGTATCTAGCACCCCACAATTATCATCGCGTTCATATGCCTTTTGACGGTCATTTATCCCAGATGATTTATATTCCAGGGCGTTTGTTTTCGGTGGATTTTAAAACCTGTGCTTCGGTGCCACGTTTGTTTGCACGCAATGAGCGTGTGGTCGCACTCTTTGAAACGACGGTAGGGCAGATGGCCGTTATTTTTGTAGGTGCGATGATTGTGGGTAGTATTGAAACCGTGTGGGCGGGGACCGTGGGTCGATCGCCTGTCTCAAAAGGTCCGCAGTATTGGTCCCATGGTTCCAGTGTTTATTTTAAACGGGGCGAAGAATTAGGTTTATTTAGGCTAGGTTCCACTGTGATCGTGCTATTCGAACATCAAACCCTTGCCTTTGAAGCAATGCTGGGGGCCGCGCATCCCTTATGCATGGGTCAAAAAATCGCGACCGTAAAGCCGCTGTGATCTACCGCCCTCGTTTAGACTCTTTCAATACCAAAACTTAAAGTTTCAGACAGATCCTGCAATCCCTCTTTGAGCAACAGCAAGCGATCAATGCCCAAGGCAATGCCCGCACACGCTGGCAACCCTGCTTCAAGGGCTTCGAGTACATAGGGATCAATGGGAATAGCAGGAAGACCGGTTTGCGCACGTCGCACACAATCGGCCTTAAACCGTTGGCCTTGCACGGTTGCATCACGTAATTCGTGATAGCCGTTGGCTAATTCGATGCCGCGCACATACACCTCCACACGCTCTGCTACCTCTACGCCATCTTCGCGTTTGCGTAGGGTTGCCAGTGCCGCTTTAGAGGCGGGATAATTGTCAATAAAGACGGGTCTATCAAAACCGAGGGTGGGTTCAATACAATGCGTCATCAAAATATCTAGCCAGGCATCCACATCCAGATCCTGTGCCGCAAGGGCGCTTAGTTGTATGTGATGCGCTTTCGCACAGGTTTGAAGGGCATGCACCGTGGTGTGGTGTGGATCAATGCCAAGGGCCTCTCTAAAAAGTGTTTCATACGATAGTCGGCGCGCTTGGGGGGTGTCTAAAATTAACATTAATAAATCGTCCACTTCATCCATTAAAGTGTGGAGATCAAAACCCACCCGATACCATTCTAACAAGGTAAATTCTGGATTATGTAAGCGTCCCGATTCTTCGCCTCGAAAAGCTTTGGCGATTTGATAGATAGAACCATACCCGGCGGCCAGTAGTCGTTTCATCGCATATTCGGGTGAGGTTTGCAAATAGTAGGGATCGCTGTGTAAGCTTGGAGACGATGAATACAACACGGCAATGGGATGGAGTGCTACATCGGTCGCAGCACTGCGACACATGAGAGGCGTATCCACTTCTAAAACGTTTCGTCGTGCGAAAAAAGTTCGGATTTGCGCCAATACTGTGGCGCGTATTTGTAGTTGGGCGAGGCTTGCGCTCGGTTTCCAAAGGGGTGAGGGATGGGACATGCTTTAGTCTTTGGCCCGGGAAACATAGTCTCCCGTACGTGTATCCACTTTAATGAGCTCGCCTATCTGTATAAACAGCGGTACGCGCACGACCGCACCGGTTTCAAGGGTTGCAGGCTTACCACCGCCGCCGGAGGTATCGCCCTTTAAACCCGGATCGGTCTCGGTAATTTTCAAGACCACAAAATTCGGAGGGGTGACGGTGATGGGCACATCATTCCACAGCATCACATTGCAAAGTGCTTGTTCTTTGAGCCAAAGAGCCGCTTCTCCAATGACTATTTTGTCTAATTCGTATTGTTCGCTGGTTTCGACCACCATAAAGTGCCATCGTTCACCATCGTGGTACAGATACTGCATGGGTTGTTCCACAACATCGGCTGCCTCGAGGGTCTCGCCAGATTTCATGGTTCTTTCAATCACGCGGCCATTTTTTAAATGGCGAAATTTCACCCGGCTAAAGGCTTGTCCCTTACCCGGTTTGACAAATTCGTTCTCTAAAATGACATAAGGATCGCCGTCCATCATCACTTTAAGGCCGCTTTTAAACTCATTGGTGCTATAGGATGCCATGGCGCCCATCATAGCGCAGGCATCCCTCGTAATACAACCATAGATCCCCGTTTCAGGGTCCGGACAACCCAGCTTTTTGCGCTATACTCAGGAGTATGGACATCACAACCGGGCCTTTAGGTCTTAGCATTCCTGTTCAAAACGCTAACGCTGCCACCACAGTGAAGTTCACGCCATCCGATATTTTGAACTGGCGCAATGCCCTAGAAATAGCCGATCTGTCCGTGACGACCAAAAAGCTTTACCAGGTTATGCGCGAGGGTAGCGGGGCACCTATTGACCCCAAAGACCGTTTAGAGATTTTGGAGCTTTTGCGTCCTACGGTACAGTTTATTTGTCAATCCTTAAGTAAACACTTTACGAATCAACCCCATGCCTTAAAGCATGAACAATTTGTGATTGCCAATCTCGCGCAGACCTTGCAGATGGAAATGGCGTATGGCTATAAAACGATTATTGAGCAAACGGTGGCAGGTGCCAGTGGCGATCTCAAAGCAAGCCTCTTACCCCTCGCTATCCAGCGTGTATTCTATTATTTCTCGCAAATCTTATTGCGTAGCTACAAAACTTACGCCAAGCCTCCCAGCGATCTGTGGCGTGAACTTCACCTCCTTTACAAGTATGTAAGACATAACCTACCCCACCGAGAAGATCTCATCGACGAATATAAACGCATCTTGCTGTTTTATGGGGGCCAACCAACTAAATTGCGTCAAAATGAACAGGAAGCCCTTTATAGAGGCACAGAGACTTGGGCATCGATGGCGACCTTAGGGAAAAAACCTCCCGATACAGGGGGTGCAGGTTATTTGATTGTGGATACCGAGGCCGATCAGCCGCCCCATGACCCTTCCAGAGGGCAGATGGCCTTTTCGGATAGTTGTGAAGTGTTGTCTGTACTTGCGATTGCCAACCGTTTAAAAAATCTGCTCTCCCTCGTAGAGCCCAATGAGTTGCAGTCTAGAATGTCGCATTATAACCAAGCCGAGTATGCGATCCCCACAAGCGTCTTAAGAAATTTGGTGAAAATATGGGGTATGCCAAGCCCGCGTATGCAAGAACGTGCGCCCCAAGATCAGCCCGCACAGATCTGTATTGGGCTTAGAGCAACCCATTTTCATGTGAACCATGCACAGGTTTTTCAGATGCCTAGGACAGAGCCTGCCACAGAGGGAACAGTGGCACCGAGCACCGGCCCTGTGCCTTGGGTCGCAGAACTCGAAAAGACCGATGAACTAGGCACGCATATCGATTTTTCTGCGGTGAGCAGCGCTGTCCCTGTGGATAACACCGAACGCTATACCTTTTATCCTTGTACGATTGTGAATGAAACACCGACGGGTTATTCCTTAGTGTTAGGGGGTGCGATTTTTTCTGTGCTGCAGGCCGGCGAAGTATTAGGGCTTACAAGAGCTGATCAAGCCCCCGATAGGATAGAGATCTGTGGTGTGCGTTGGCTGCAGTATGAATCAGACACCTTACGTTTAGGGGTAGAGCGTTTATCCAGTGTTGCCAAAGCCGGTGCCCTACAGTTAATCAAAAATCAAAAAGTAGTCGGCGATTATGTTCGTTGTTTACTATTAGACTCGAGCCTCTTAGTACCTACTTTACCCTTTAAAAAAGGCGATCGTGTCAATCTGCTGGAAAGCGAGCTTGAAAAACCCAAAGAATATCTTTTGAGTGAATTAGTAGATGCCACGGGGGGGTACAAATGCTTTCAGTTTGTTCATAAAAAAACATCGCTCGATAATGCAGCCCTCAATAAGCGTGAAACACCCCAACCGCCAAGCCATCCCGTGCAAGCCACGCCACCCACCCCAAGCACCACCGACAAAAAAGATCCTTTCGACGATATTTGGTCTCATCTTTAAATAAAGTTAGTTTTTTAGCATTGTTTAACTTTCCGACGAAAACCCGTATGATGCCTAGGATATTTATCGGATGGAGCGATGCATGAAAGCCAAAGACCCCAAGCATTTAATTTGGATCGATTTGGAAATGACGGGTCTTAATCCCGAACACGATCGGATCCTAGAAATAGCCACCGTTCTTACCGATAAAGCTTTAAATATTGTGGCAGAAGGCCCGGTATTCACGATCCTACAAGACGAAGCCCTCTTAACGGGTATGGATGCTTGGAATACTAAACATCATACCAAATCGGGTTTGTTGGATAGGGTACGCAAGCAAGGTGTCTCTGAAAGCCATGCCGAAGCCCAAACCCTTGCCTTTCTGGCCCCCTGGGTAGACGCTCAAAGCTCACCCATGTGTGGTAGTACGATTGGTCAGGATAGACGCTTTTTGTATCGCTATATGCCACAGCTAGAAGCCTACTTTCACTACCGTAATTTGGATGTGAGTACGGTGAAAGAATTAGCGAAGTATTGGAAACCCCATATTGTGTCGCAGTTTAAAAAGAAATCAGCGCACCTTGCGATGGAAGATGTGAAAGAATCGATTGATGAACTTAAATTCTATCACCAAAACTTCTTTAATCTGGAACCTTAAATCTGATGGGCGCAGGCCTAGAAAAAAGAATCGTTTTAGCCGATGAATCAGCCACGCTGGAACTGGGCGTGGCATGGGCCACTATCCTTCGCCCCCAAAATCCACCCTGGATTATTTTTTTAAAGGGCGATCTGGGGGCTGGCAAAACAACCTTGGTGCGTGGTTTTCTGCGTGGCATGGGTTATAAGGACAGCGTCAAAAGTCCCACTTACACTTTAGTAGAATCCTATCCCTTCGATGTTTTCGATCCCCTAGTATACAAGCCAACAAGTTTTTCCGAATCCCGGTCGGGGACATACATCCCTGTATTCGACGATTTCCCATCCCTGGAATCAACGCCTCTCCTTGGCATTCAGAAAAACTTGTTGGCGGGTAGCACGTTGTATCATTTCGATCTCTATCGATTATCAGAACCGCAAGCACTCGATTTTATTGGGATCCATGATTATTGCCTCGAACCGGGACTGTTATGGATCGAATGGCCTGAGCAGGGTAAGGGTTTCTTGCCCGATCCCGATCTGGTATTTTCACTTGAGACGGTGCCCGAAGGGCGCGTGTTAAAAGTACAGTTGCACTCCAAGCGTGCACAGGCTTTAGATCTTGAGAGGCTACATGGATAGCACGGTTGAAATCGCAGCGCCTTCGCGCATTCATCGCTTAACACCGGCTTTAGCCAATCATATTGCAGCGGGCGAAGTGGTAGAGCGACCCGCTTCTGTTTTAAAAGAATTACTGGAAAATAGCCTGGACGCAGGCAGTACGCATATCGATGTGCATATCGAAGGCGGTGGTATAGGACTTATTCGTGTACAAGATAATGGCCAGGGTATTTGCAAGGACGATTTAAGTTTGGCGCTTGCACCGCATGCGACGAGTAAAATACACCAATTATCCGATCTCGATGGCATTGCTTCCTATGGTTTTAGGGGCGAAGCACTGGCCAGTATTGCAGCGGTGTCTCAATTGCGCTTAAGTTCTTGGGTACCGGGCCAAGCACAGGGCTGGACGGTCAGTGTAGAGGGCCGATCAGCTGAAAGTGTGATAACGCCTGCACCCACACAGGCGGGTACTTGTATTGAAGTGCGCCATTTGTTTTATAACACGCCGGCCAGACGACGTTTTTTGCGATCCGAAAAAACGGAAAGTTTATATGTAGAAGAAGTTTTTAAGCGTGTGGTCTTAAGTCGACCTTTGGTGAGTTTTAGTTTGACGCAGAATAACGGGGTGCGTAAACGATACCCAGCGGCGCATACCCAAGCCGCGCATGCCCGGCGTGTAGGTCTTATTGGGGGGCAGCGTTTTATACAAGCAGCCGCCTATTTAGAGGCCGAGGTGCATGGTTTTCAATTGCGAGGTTATGTAGGTTCAAGCGCGGCTATGCGCAGCCAAGCCGATCTGCAATATTTTTATGTGAACCATCGTATTGTGCGCGATAAGATTATTAATCATGCGATTCGCCAAGCCTATGGCGACCGGATCCCGCCTGGGCGTCATCCAGCCTATGTCTTGTATTTTGATCTAGATCTGCAAGCCGTGGATGTCAATGTGCATCCCACCAAGCATGAGGTGCGTTTTAGAGATGCGCGTTCTGTGCATGATTTTCTCGTCTATGCCTTAGAAGAAGGCTTAAAAAAAGCAGAACAAACAGACAGTGTTTTGGAATTAGAATCAGCATCCTTGGAAATATTGCCTTCTTCCGTTAAGTTCGATGTTCCTGCTTCGCTGCGGGTGAGGGGTGAGACTTTATCGGCAGGGTCGACTGCATGCGTTCCGCAAGGGGAAAAGCCTTTCGAATCAGCGCAACAGCTACAACACCAAATATCCGGTTCTTGCCTCGTATTTTTAGAACAAAATCTACTGGTGACTAAAATGCCCTATCAAGCCGGCACCCTGATTCAACCCAGTACGCTGATGGTTGTCGATCTGAAAAAAAGCAGGCAGCTTTGGATAGAAAAAACGTTGTTCGAACAGTATGAAAGCCAGACTATACAAAAACGCAATTTGTTATGGCCACAGTCGTTTAAGCTTAGAGATGCCCAAGTTTTAACCACAAGCGCTATCGATTGGGAGTGCTTAGGGTTTGATGCCAGTCCTATTGCCAGCGATCAGATCTTATTACGTTCAGTGCCGGATTGTATGGGTATTGGGCTGAGGGTTGAAGATTTATCCTTGGGTGTTTTTATCGCAACGATCTTCCACTCAAAAAACGTATCGCAGGGCATTACCCATATTGCCGAATATTGTGCAAAGATGCCTATGTCTTCTGAACAAGCTTGTATGGGTTTTTTTACTGAACTACAGCAAACCACTTGGTTTATGATCCAAGGATTAGAACTTGGGTGTTATAGGGTTGTTAACTTAGAATCCTTCAAACAAACGTTTATGTTTTTTAAGGACACGGGCTTCTAAACCAGAAAATATAGGGTATCCCTTTACTGAAGGGGGACATGCCTTTAATCTTTACATTAGCAGGATGCTACATTGTAATTAGGGGCTTATTTTTGAAGCCTTTGCTGCATCCTGTTGTTTTTTCTCTGGACGTTAACGGTCTTCACGAATCCGCATAGGATATTGATTGCATGTTTTGAGAACCTGTACAGGGTTCTATAAAAAAGACTGTGGGTTTACTTAACCCTCAAGAAAATCTGTCATATCAACGATTCGGTAAAAATAATTTTTTTCATGTACAGCGTGAGAGACCCCACCCAAATGAAAAAGCACAGGTACTTTTGAGAAACCACGGGGAACCGAAAAACAATCGATTTTCTTTTGCATGGCTTCGATAATATCGATATCAATCTCTTTTCGTTTAAATTTAAATTCGCAAACAAACAAGTTCTGTGTGCGTGTTTGTATTAAATAATCAATTTGACACCCTTTTTGTCGTGTGGTCTTGTTTTGTTGGTAGGGGTTGTCAAAGACAATATCTGTAGGCGAGAGATCAATAGCTTTAACTAAACAAGCTCGATTATTCAGCAGTAAATTTTCCACTTGGAATCCCATTATGCTATCCCATCCAGGCAATTGATTGATATTCCAATTTTCATAGGTATTTTTTTGAATCTGCTCCCAATGACGCTCTATGTATTTGATATAAAATCGCAAATAGAGATCGCTCAGGCGATAAAGACTTTTTTTATTGGAACGACCTGTTTTTAAAGACCACTGCGCATGCTGTGTAACAAAGCCTGCTGTGATTAAGTTTTGGATAAGATTGCTTAAGGTTCCACTGCTGGTATAATCTAAAGCCTGACGGATCTCAGATAAATTGTATGTGCCGTCTGCTAAAAGGGTAATAATTTTCTTATAAATAGATCCCTTTCCATTAAATAAATCATGAAAAATCCGGTTAAACTCTAATGTTAATAGGCCATCTTTTTCAAAACAAAGCCGTTTAATATTATAATCGGCCATCTGGTCTGCGACAATCTGTTCTAGATACCAAGGGATCCCGCCTGTGATAGAAAGGATCTTGAAAATTTCATAACGGGAGCCTTTAAAGCCGATAGTACTTAAAAATCGTGCACATTCTGGCAAAGAAAAAGGCTCTAGGTTAATCGATAAAGTAATACGCCCAAAAAAAGCCGTACTATTAATAATGTTTTTTTCAATCCAGGTTGAAATTGATCCGCAAAAAACAAGGATAAGTTGAGGGTAATTTTGCAGTGTTAAATCCCACCATACTTTTAGTTTGGGCACAAAGGTTGGATCTTGATCGCCCATCCATGAGATTTCATCCAATAAAATAAGGGTGGGTTCTTTTTTGATATGGCGGGACAGATGATTAAAAGCATCACTCCAGTCTAAAAAAGTAAGGGGTGGAACTGACAAGTTTTCAGAAAACTGCCTCGCAAAGGCATCCCGTTGTGTTTGTGCACTCAAGGGTGGCACAGGTGCAAGACCTGTAAAAGCCAAGAAGCGCTTCTTCTTTGCAAATTCCGTTACCAGGCGACTTTTTCCAATACGACGCCGACCCTTGATAACCACCAAGCTTGTACGACCAAAGCCCTCTAATTCATGGAGTTTATGAAGAGCCTGTTCTCTACCAATAAAGGATTGCATAAGTTAATCAACCAAAATGCTCAAAGCCTACTTATGTACCATTCAAGCATCCTTGGCCAGCCATTGTCAAATGCTCAAAACATGCATATGTACGTTTTGAGCATCCTGCCAGTCATTGATAAGTAGGGCCCTACAAAGACCCGCGGCTCTCACGGTCTATACGATGAAGCTCATCTTCGATGCGTATAAGCATTTTGGGACGTGCACCAGCAGAAGATCCATTTAAGTCTAACAACGTATCGATAAAGCGATCATCGTCATTATTTTGAAAGTGTGCAGCCTCGTTTGCAAGGGTATCTAAATCTTCATGTATATGATTAATCAAGGGAGTTGGCGACTTCCTCTTAAAGACCAGAAGACACGCCCAATAGTTTGCTAGTATGCGTATTCGACAGATCCTGAAAAAGCTTTTCAACGCAATGATCGAGCGAAAAATCCGTATTACGGTGCAAGAAGGGTAAGTGTTCTCTGGGTTCTTTACCAAGCACGGTATAAATCATTTGATATAATTTTTCCAAACAGGGCGATAGGGTGGTACTTACATTATAGGTTCCAGCAACATTAAAAGCCCTTAACTCGATAGCCTGAATGGAGAAAACCAGTGCAACAGCCAGATAGCGTTTAAATAAGGTAATAGCATCCGAGGTGAGTAAGGCTGCATTGGTACCCTGGCTATTAATATTTTGGTTGTATTGTTCGGCATGGGTTGGAAATAAATGGGTAATCGGATGGCCTGCATGGAGTATTAAAGGCAGTAGGGAATTTGCACAAATCTGTAGACCTTTTAAACCAAATTTTACTTGCTCATCTGGATTGCCCACCAAAGAGGGCGATAAACCATTATTAAATTCAGGGGTTACCAATAAGGCTAATTGTGTATCCAAATGTTTCGCAACCAGTCCTATGTAGTGACGCATATGATCCATCGCAATCCCAACATGTTCGCCCATAAAATTGCCACAACTGTAGATTCTTTTGCTTTCAACCTCTACTAAAGGGTTATCGTTTGCAGAATTTAATTCGGTTTCCAGTTGTGTGGCATACAAGGCAATATTCTCAAAAATGGGCCCAAGATATTGGGGAATACAACGTATAGAATAGCGATCCTGAAAGAGGTGGTTTTCTCCTACGGTTGCTTTATCACGGGTTAGCAGTCTAAACATAATAGCAGCGACATCCCATTGGCCTGGATGGGGCTTTTGTCGATGGATAAAGGGCTCAAAGGACTCAAGAGAACCTTGTAGGGATTCTATAAAAAAAGCATGGATGCACAATGTTAATTTTAATAAACCTTGTAAATCATGGGTGCAATGGGCTGCAATGCCTGTCATGGCAGCAGTGCCATTCACCAAAGCCAGACCTTCCTTGGCATGCAGTTTTAGGGGCTTGCAATCGATTATTTCGAGTGCCGCTAGACAACTTAATTCTTTTTCTTGGTAAAGAACTTTGTAGTCTTTGCTATGGCCAATAATAGAGCCTGCAAGATAGGAAAGGGGTATCAGATCGCCGCTAGCACCAATAGAGCCATAGCGAGGCACTAAAGGTGTGATCCCTTTGTTAAGAAAGGCAAGCATTCTTTCAATCAATTCTACGCGAATACCCGAACAGCCTTTGACTAAGGAATTGGCTCTGGCCAACATGATGGCACGCATATATTCGATTGATAGGTTTGGACCTATACCACATTTAAGCCCAGCAATTAAATTTTCTTGTAATAATTCCACATCGCCGATGTTGTGGATAGCCATAGCACCAAAATTAGCATTCACACCATAAATAAGTTTCGTGCCTTTAAAGGCCTCTTGAATAATACGATAGGCCTCATTTATCTTACTTATTTGCGTGTGATCAATGGTCACAATAGCTTGACCGTGCACAACCGACATTAACTGGCTAATGCTAAGATCATCTCCATTGATGGCTATAGTATCGATTTTTATGATTTTTCTCTATGTTTATGATTCAAAGTAGGACCCGTGGTTTTTTACCAGGCGTGCCTAAGATTTTGGAGTGCTTCTTTTCAAGGTCTTGTTGGGATCGAGCGCCAAAGCATTGATAATGAACCTGTGGAAAAGCATTTTCCTCGCCAATATTTTTACATACATCGTTATACTCGCTACAAACGGATCGAAGATGCGAGAAAATATGAAGGGCAATGCTCGATTCTTGATCATGAGATAAAGTAGTCTTTTCCGAGAGCTCCAAATCAAGATGAAAAACCTCTCCACTGGGTATAGGGGTTGTATAAGCTAGAAAATAACCCGATAAATACTTTGAGATGGTTTGTGATTGAAGGGCATCTACGAGGAATTCCACCGATATTTTTGCACAATTAAAGTTGACGGCCACATCAGAACGTCCCTTCACCGTGACAAAAGGCATACTCCATGTCTGAAAGAGGCTGTGCTTGATCAGATGATCAAGACCACAGGCTTTTACAAGCGCGAACATTTGACTGGGTGTGAAAACGGCACCTCTATCTTTGATGTTATAGCGAATAAGGGGCAAATCAAGGTTGGCTGTTAAGACAAGTTCTTCATCGATGCTTTCAAAATAGATCTTATCTGGATGATATTGTGCCAATAAGGGTAAATAATGGGAATCTGAACCAAAAAGACCTTCTCTTAAAGGCTTATGTTTGGCTGCCAAACGGCGTATAGCAATACTGAGCGGTGTCTCATGACCTAAGATACCGCCATCGGCGGATCCGTACATGCTGATCATACGCGCTTGTTCACTTTCAGGGAGATGAAGGTGCTCGAGCATACTATCTCTCCAGGCCTCAGAGGGATTAGCACCCGAACTAATAATGTAAAAAGACTTGTGTAAGGGTATGTTTCTAGCTTTGGCTGCACTAAAAAGCTTAGCGATCAGTGGGGGGTAGCCAAAAAGCACAATGTTATCAAAATAGGGTGCAATATTTTGGAGGATCCCAAGTGTGTCGTTGATCTCTCCACCCGGTGTAAGCAAGCTAAAATGATAATCCCGTGATTTAAACAGATGATGACAAGCAAGTAAGGTATACCCCCCAGCTACCCATACGCCCATGGCAAAGGAAATAATCACCAAGGTTCTGCTATGGGGGTCTAGCTTCAATATTTTATTGAGAATCGTGTGAATAATCTCTGCGCCTATGGCTTCTTGTTTAGGGCCTCTAAACCAAAAAGTTGTTTTGCCGGATGAACCAGAACTGGCGTGCCCCATGGCTGGGATCTGACTATCGGGAAATAATTGTGGTAATGCAAAAGCCTGGATATAGGATCCTTTGTGCATTATAGGAAGTTGCTTAAAATCGGCGATCCCATCGATATCTTCTAAAAAACAGTTGTTTTGCCTGAGATAGGATCGGTAGGCGGGTACGCGCTTAAGGGTGTCAAGGTACGTTCGACGCACGAAAGGACTTAGTTCCCCAGTATGCAGCGTAGTGTTAGAGGCCTTTAGAGCAAGTATTGATTCCACAGAATTCTAGATTAGCAATGCCTGTTGATAACAATGATGCAAAAATCCCCAATAAGCACTTAAAGCCTGCTTACCCGCACCTACAAGCTCTGCTAAGGTTTCTGGCTGTTCCATTAAAAAGTTGCTGAGCGCCTTCCTATTATATTTGGTATGGGCGACATCAACCCGAATATGCTCATCGACGAAACTGAGAGCATTTTCGATATCCTTACCCAGAATCTCCAAGGCATGTTTGAGTATGGCTGGACCATACACGACGGAAAGATTCTCAATTTCATATTCGATGGCAATTTGGTTATAAGGGTGATCGCTATGGATAGTATCCTCGTGCAGACCTTGGTAGGCGATCACGGTTTTATTGAACGGGGCATTGCGTATCGTCTCAGCCTCAAGTGTCGGGGTATAAAGCTGATTCCAGCGTGCAACCAGCCGCTTGGCATCTTCAATCATCATCAGGTGATGATCAGCCTCATGAACGGCATGCTTACAGAGTTGTTCACCTAATTCACTATAGCCCAGGGTTTTGCAGCGATTACCCGCACGGCGAATCCAGTCTTCAACGGATTCTGTCATGCCGACACCATTGGCAGAAAAGTAAATCCAAAAAAGCATGAGTGTTCTGGGATTGCGCTCTGCTAAGAGGGTTTCTAAAACACTGCTAAAGCCCAAGCGGTAGGGTTGCATGGCAGATTCGTAAGCTTCGTAAGGCGAGGTCGCCGTTAAAGGCTGTTCAACTATTAGATCCTCTTGCATAGGTCCTCCTTGACACTAAACAACAAAGTAAGCAGCATAGAAATATCATTCTTGCAAGGACCTGTCAACAGTCCCTTACAGATATACGAAAGACATCTGTAAGGGACTGTATTACACTTAAGAAGTGCAACAAGGGGAGTGCCTGAAAGGTTTTTTAGGCTGGGAGACCGTTATTGGACGTGAAGAGTGGCTATGAGCAGTTATCTGATCTAGAAAGGTCACAAATTGATAATGAGATCCAAGAGGATCTGGTTGTTCATCTGTACCAATCGGCACGACCAGGGACAATCGTTGCTTCTTTTATCAGCATGGTCGTCTTTGCATTATTCTATCGTTCGGCCGACTTGAGAATACTGATTGCTTGGTTTGCAGGTTTTAACTTCACCCTAATACTCATTCTCGCGCTTGATTTTGGGTATAGAAAATTCTATGCCACATGGAATAGCCGACAATGGGGCCTAGCACACGCTTTACTGATGGTGGTTTGTACTGCCTTTTGGGGTGGGTCTTTTTTCCTGGATCATACCAAGGATCTCATACACCAATTTCTATCTCTAGGGCTTTTGTGCATGGCTGCCTCATCTTTTTCGATGGTTACCGTGGGAATGTTTAGATTATGTTTGGTATCCATCAGTTGTATTTTATTGCCTATGGCCACATGGTTTTTTTTACAAAGCCTCTACTATCGTTTGGGCGGGGCAATTATTGTTTTGTACCTTATTTTTCTATTAGGCATGAATCGCCGCAGTACCGAATGGCTCATCGATTCTCTAAAACTATCCAAAATGTTAGCCTCCTTTACCCATCAAGCCAGTCATGATCTCTTAACCGATTTACCCAATCAGCGTTTAATGGTTCAGATTATCGAAACGGCGATTGAAAAAGCAAAAACCACCCAGCAGGGCTTTGGTATTATTTGTGTGGCTATTAATCGTTTAGAGAGTTTGAATAGCATGGGTTATCAAACAGGTGATCTGATTGTTCAGGCCTTGGCCAAGCGTTTAACTACTTTTCTCGAAGACATGGATCAGAAAAGTGCTGGGCGCGTTCGGCATACCCTCACATTACCGCGCTCGAATGCCTTTACGGTCATTGTAGAGCCTATAACTTTGGAATTGATGAACCATAGTAGCCAACAACTTTTTGAAGCGCTAGAATCGCCTTTTTCCTTGGGCAAGCGCGATACAAAAATCAGTGTAAGCCTTGGGATCTCTTTCTATCCTGAGCATGGCGATGATGTGAAAACCTTGCTTAGCAATGCTTATGCCGCTATGTTTCAGGCCAAGCAGCGGGGGGGGAATCAGATGGAAGTCTACGAACCTGCGTTATTAGGAGAGACAGCACCTACTTTGCTCGAATTGGAAACCGACTTATACCATGCCGTAGAGCGTAAAGAGCTATTGGTTTATTATCAGCCCATTATTGATATCATCGAAGGGAAAATCGCCGGTATGGAAGCCTTGGTTCGTTGGAATCACCCACAACGTGGGATGGTTTCACCGATGGATTTTATACCTTTGGCCGAAGAGACAGGGCTTATTAATGCCATTGGAGAATGGGTTCTAGAAGAAGCCTGTACACAAACGGTTCGATGGCGTGCACAGGGCTTTCCTTTAAAGGTGGCCGTCAATTTGTCTGCCAAACAATTATGGAAAGGTCATTTGCCCGATATTATTGCGAATATTCTGGATAAAACGGGCATTGGCACACAGTTTTTAGAGTTAGAGTTAACCGAAACACAAATATTAGATAAAAAATTGGTCCCCCTCATTAAGGCTATTACGAATAAGGGTATTAGTTTGTCTATCGATGATTTTGGAACAGGCTATTCGGGCCTGAGTTATTTAAGGTTTTTTGACGTAGGCAAGATCAAGGTCGATAAATCGTTTGTAGATGATGTGACCACCAATGATAACAGCGCCACCATTGTCTGTGCCATTTTAGATATGGCCAAAGCCATGCACATTAGAACCTTGGCTGAAGGGGTCGAGACCAAAGAGCAGCTCGATTTTCTCCGAGAAAGGGGTTGTCAGTATATCCAAGGCTTTTATTTTAGTAAGCCCCTAAGTACCGAGGACTTTAGCGAATATTTAGTCGGGAATAAAATAACCGCAGGGTAACATTCAGAGCTTATATTGATCGGTTATAGAAAGACTGAAAACGGGGGTGGGCTCTGTCTCTGGGGCTATCGTGTGAATAGCTTCAATGATCTCTTGTGGTGTTGCACCCTTCATTAAATAATCGCTAACGCCGACTTGCCTAGCCTTTTGTATGTATTCACGCCTTTCAAGAGAGCTAAACATAATAATTTTGATAGTGCTATTTTCATGGTGTATTGTTTGAGCGGCATCGAGCCCGTTCATATGGGGCATTTCTAAATCCATCAAGATCACATCAGGCTTTTGATCCAGAGCTTTTTTTACAGCCTCTAGTCCGTCTTTGGCCTGGCCTATGACATGTATATCAGGCATCCGTTCAAGGATCATTTGCAATCCCTGTCGGATGAAAGCATCATCATCCGCAATCAACACTGAAATAGGGTTTAGCTTATTCATACGCAAATATCACATCTTGTTAAAATAATAAAATTCATACACAATGGACCGTACCAATAATGGTATATCGATCATACCACTGTTCTGGTTTATAGCAATACCTTTTTTGGTATATAACAATGGCCTCAAGTAAGTGGCGATACAGAATAACGCAAGGAGCTGGCAATGTTAAGACACATCACAAACAAAAGTTCTGTCCTGAGTCAGCCGATCATGACGGTGTTGAATCCCAAAGATTTAGTGGCCTTGCGGGAAAAATCGGCAGAGGTTGTCTGGCCTCTCGCACAAAAAACACATGCAATCATTCAGTCGATGATCCAAGCTGTGAAAGACAAAGGGGTGGCTGCCGGTTTAGCAGCACCTCAAATAGGATTTAAGCAACGTATTATTCTTTGTAGTTTTGATAGAAGGTTTGAGAGCTTAGAAGTGATGATTAATCCTCGCTATGAGCCCCTAGGCCATCAAAAGACAGAGGGGTGGGAAGGTTGTTTTTCTGTGCCGCGTTCCATGGCAATGGTTAGCCGTTGGGAAAGTATTAGCGTTTCTTATTGTAAGCCCTCGGGAGACAGGGTTGAACAAGTTTTAGAAGGCAGGGCAGCGCGTATTTTTCAACATGAATGTGGACATTTAGAAGGAGAGCTTATTATAGATATTGCAAAGGTTTTAAAGACTTTTGAGACCGAAGAAGCCTATCAGGCATTTCTTCAAATCATTCGTACCGAAGAGGCTTCTAAGACCCCTAAGCCACAGCCTTAAAAATCTAAAAAAAGGATCTGAGATTGCGTTATTCGACATCGTCCAATGCCCAAGATACGGATCGTTTATTCAAGAAAAAGACCGCCCTTGAACGGGGGAAACGGATCAAGCTTGCACGACACTTAGCCAATTTAACCCGTAAGGATATGCTAGAAAACTATGCTATTAATCCCAATACCATTCATGCCTGGGAAAAAGGTATTAACTGTTTAACAGAGGCTAATGCGCAGAAGCTTTTTGAGGCCTTTCAGACGAAGGGCTTAGCGATTACCAAGGAATGGTTACTCTATGGCGACGATCCCCGATCGGCCTTGTCTACAGCAACAAACACAGATGCTCAGGTTATTGCAGATGTCCTGAGTATTCGTGGCGATCTTAAAATAGTTGAAGAACTAGACTATTTTCGCCAGAATAATCCCCATGCGCTCAGTGCGATGGTCACAGATGAGGCATTATTACCCTTTTTTTATAGTGGTGATTATGTAGGAGGGATCCCATTATTTGCTAAAGAACTACAGCACTTAATAGGGGAGTTTTGTATTATTAGCAGCGAAAGTAGCGATGTATTGATCCGAAAAATATTTCAGCACAAACAGGGGAATATTTTTACCATCGGGGGGATCAACCCTTTTGCGAAATTAGAAGGTCCTGATTACTTTGATTGTGCTATTCAATCTGCAGCCCCCATTACCCGACACTGGCATTTAGGCAGGATGCAGAAAAAGGATTAGAGCAGCAGAAAAATTAGATCAGTAGATTTTTTTCGATAAACAACAACGATTCTAAATCCTGATTCAAAAAATCCATTAAATGTGAGATTGTTTTCTTAGTCCCCAAGGTAATGACAGTAAGATGTTCTTGTTTTTGAAAAAGAACGCTAACGTTTTTAGCAGTGCCCACAAGCTCATTTCTTTTTTGAATAAAGTCTTTAGCCTCTTTATCAATCTCAGAAAAATCCCAGCTTAAAACCCGTAGTTTTGAAGAGAATATATATTTCTGTATAGGAGCTGCTAATCCATGTTGATAGTATTGGAGATTATATAAATTGAGCCATTGTGCATGATTGCAATGCGAGATAATGGGTTGATGTTTGTTAAAGAGCGTTAAAGCAAAATAGTCGATGCCTTTCTCGGACAATCGCTCGAAAAGTCGCTCTTCCGTATCGATTTTGGTTGTTAAGCCAGTACTCATATTGCCCCCTGGTAAACCGCTTGGGGATTTAGTGCATTTATCGATGGCACGTCTTGTTGCCGCTTGCGCGTAACCATGACCGCAATAAAGCCCGAGATACTCACCAAACAAAGATAAAAAGCAGGAGACCAGGCAAGGCCCGTATAGCGGATCAGATGAGCACTAATATAGGGAGTCGATCCCCCTAGAAAAGCCAAGGCTATAGACTCTCCAATGGCCACACCTCGGTAACGGATGGCATAGGGGAATAGAAAAGCCATCACGCCAAAAGCGGGTGCTGCAAACATTTGGGCGAGTAGGATGAATATTAATTGGGCCACGATAAAATAGACAAGAGAGCCGGTATTGACCAAAAAGAAAAAGGGGAAGGAAAAAAGCATCATGCCCAGACTGGCATAGAACATCATTTTGAGTGGATCGACGCGTCTTGATAGCAACCCAAATAAGACCAGCATGATGGCAGACAATAAGATTACGAGTGCATTCACTAGCATCAAGGTGGTTCTGGCATAGGTGCCCGTGGCCACAAAATAGGTATTAATAAAACCCATAATCAGATAGAAGGGTACATTCATGAGCGCGCCAAAACTAATACTACAAAGAAAGGGGACCTTGTAGGCTTTAAGGAGGGATAACCAAGGTATGGCCTTAGCCGTTGTGGCATTTTGCGCAGGTCGGGTATCCACCATAGAAAGTCGAAACCAAAGGGCGGTTAAACCAATACAACCCCCCATCAAGAAGAGCATGCGCCAACTCTCTTTGGGGAAAAAGCTTAGACTGATCATCGCAGAAACGATTAAAGCCACAAAAGCGCCGAATACACCGGAAGCTGAGAGGATTGCGCCCCTGGAAAACAGGATATTCTTGTGCACACCCTCGGTGAGGGTTAATGCTGCCCCGCTGTATTCACCCCCAGCGCTAAGCCCTTGAAGCAGTCTGCAAAGGGCTAAGAAGACCAAAGCATAGTTCCCAATGCTGTTGTAAGTGGGTAAAAGACCTATACCGCAGGTGGCAAGCGACATCATCAGGATGGATAAAATAAGGGCCGTTTTACGACTGTAATGATCACCTATGTAGCCAAAGAAAGTGGCTCCTAAGGGACGGGCTAGAAAGGCAATGCCTAAAAAAAGATAACCGGAGATAAAGGAATCTATTATTTCTTTGGAGGGAAAAAGTATGGGGGAGATAATGGGCAATAAGGCCGCGAAGAGGGTGAAATCATAGAATTCCAGAAAATTACCCAATAAAATTGGGAAATCCTTACGCGTGACTAAGGTTTGTTTTACCATTCCCAGACTCCTTTCTGTTTATCAGTACACAGGGGTTCATGATCGCGCTTAGTAAAGGCGGCTGTCAATATGGGCCGCCCCCACCTTTGCATGAATCCCATTCTAGTTATACACTTTAATCATTCGCTATCTCAGGGCGCAGTTCTTTTCCCAGGTTGTTGAGAAGCAAGACCTTATTGTTAGATAAAGGAGCTGCTATGTCAGGCAAAATGCATAAACGCAACCGTCGTTGGATGGTACTATTAGGCACAACCCTCGCCGCAGGCTGGAGTACCCTGAGCTTGGCCGGTGGTTTACAGTTACCCGAGCAAAATGTCAGCAATCTAGGAACCGCCTATGCAGGTACAGGCGCCTTGGCGGAAGATGCCAGTACAGGCTTTTGGAATTCTGCAGGGCTTACCCGTTTAAAGGGCAAGCAGATTGTGGCAGGGGGTATTCTGAATATACCCAGCACCATGCTGCATGTAAGCAGTGCAACCTCCACAACAGGCCTCACCTTAAACCCAGGTAACGCCAGACCCAGTAATAAAGCGATGATTCCATCAATGCATTATTCTCAGAAAATAAATGATCGCTGGGCCTATGGCTTAAGCGCAGTTACAACCTTTGGTTCCAAAACGAATTACAAGCCAGACTCTGTGGCACGTTATATTGCTACGCGTTCAGAAATGATGGCGATTAATGCAGGACCTAGTGTGGCCTATCGTTTTGATCAAGGCTTTTCATTGGGGGGAGGCGTAGACTTTTTGTATGTTGCAGCCCAATTATCCTCAAATTTAGAAATAGCACATACTAGCTTGAACAACGATGGTTTTACTAAAACCATGGTCAGTCATTCGGGTCTTGGTTATCATGTAGGCATTTTACAAGCGCTGAGTGATGCCACTCGGTTGGGTGCACAATACCGTTCGAAAATTAGTATTAAAGGTAGAGGGGATGCCAGCGCACAGGCCGCGGCAGGTGCACCAATCACTCATCAGGGTGTACGAGGGAATATCGATTTCCCAGAGTATGTGGTTTTAAGTGCCTATCATGATGTGAATGATAAATGGGCTGTGATGAGCGATCTACAGCTCACCCATTGGAATAAATTCAAAACTTTGGTGTTTAAATTGGATGACGGCACAACCCTGGCTGCCCCTCAGAATTATAAAAACAATTATCGCCTTGCAATGGGTGGGATCTATCAATACGATCACAAATGGCGCTTTAAAATGGGGGGTTCTTTCGAAAAAAGAGCAACACAAGATATAGGGCGTAGTATTTTTATTCCCGATCAGGATCAAATTGTGCCGGCCGTCGGTGTTCAATACCGCTTTAATAAGCGTATGGCATTGGATCTGGCCTATGCACATCTCTTCTTTAAGAAGGCTACGATTAACCAGGTTGCACCCACGGGTGCTGGAAGCCTTGCGACCATTAAAGGCGATATGCGCCATCAAATCAATTGTATAGGTGCGCAGTTAACTTGGGACTTGTAAGAACACAGGGTCGGCACTAAGGCCGGCCCCTACTATAAACGCTTAGTTACACTCCGCTAAGAACCCGATTGAAGGTGTATTGAGGGCACAGCAAACTGCTCTCAATACTTTATTCGTCGGGAGATTTATTGATGTACACCCTGCCTCTAGAAGGCGATGCTGCGCCTGTCTATCCTTTCTACCACATCGTTTTAGATTTCGAAACACACAGCCATCCTTTTTTTTGTAGGTTTTCGGTGATGCAGGTATTATCCGCTGCGCGCAAGATCGTTTTGCATCAAATCAATATCCGACAAGATGAACGCCTCATGTTTGATCTGGGTGGCGATCTAAGCGATCTGTCCCTAGTCTTGGAGCGCGGCGGTGTGCTAGTTATACAGCAATTACCGTGGAATGCGCACTGTGTTTTTTCAAGTACGCGCATGATTACTACAGATCATCAACCGCTGCTTACGAATAGTCATTTTCACTGTAAAACGCCTATTTTCGATAATGCAGGCGGTTCCTTGAAGGCAGAATCAGTTTGTGTGCAGGCCGATTTGATGGATAATCAACAAGGGTTGATTCAAGCAAGCCATCAGGCCAATTTTCACATAAAAACACTGCTCGACAATACAGAAGGTAGTATTCTTGCGGGCCATCAAATAAGCGGTGTATGTAAAGGGGCGTTGCATAATCGATCGGGGCGTATACTAGCGCTGGGTGTGGATGCAATATGCTCACTTAAAAGCCAAGGATCGATGCGTAATGAACACGGTGGCTGGATGGGCGGGCAGTCTAAAACACAACTTATCGCGCCCACGTTTAAAAGCGATGAAAGCAGTTACCTGGGGTATGCGAGCGGGTTTAGGCAGGGTGTGGCAGCCTTGTGTGGAACGATCGATTTAGCGATGGAAAACTTAAGCCTAGAAGCGCCTTTAATGGCCAATCATATTCGTATGAAAGCAAAAAACCTACGGTTGTTTTATGATCTGCGCACCGTAAAAGGTACGATTTATTTGGAAAGTACAAGCCTTTTTCAAGCAGTGGGTACTACATTAGGGAGTCAATCAGCCCAGAGTACGATCGATATACACTGTCGAGACATCCATGCACAAGGCTATTTTGGTCCTAAAGGTCGCTTTAAGATTCAGGGCATAGAAGAATGGTTTTTGGCACCCGCGATTTTTCAGCAGGACATCGATTTAGATCTGCGGCTGCTGATCCATAGCGATATCGATTTTCCCTATCCGATGGATCTCAAGGCTTTTAATTTAGAAGTTGGGCAAGCTGCTTTTGATGCAAAGTGTTATAAGGTGCATTTTAAAGCAGCGCTGCTTAGCGAACAAAGCATCGTGATCCATGCGCCCAAAAGCCATCTAAAAATAGGGAGTATTGCCTATCAAGACTTTATCCAAATGCGGACGAAGAAAGGCTCATTAAGCGTCGAGGGGCGCAATGTAGACATGCCCTTTGCAGTGCTCTATGGGACGGGTCCTGTATCCGTAAAAGCCCAAGGTCCTATTATCATGGGTTCACTGGAGCACCCTGCACAAGGGAGTCATTTGCGAAGCGATACAGAGATCCGTGTGGAAACGCAGGATCAATTCTATACCTATCATCTCAATCTAGATGTGCAGGGCGATTTTTATCTGAAGGCACCTAATAATTGGTATGACGTGGGTGGCAGTACCTTTATTGGGGGCACGGCTTTTCTGGATACGCCCTTCAATGAACATCGGATCAAAACCAAGACCATCACTTATCCCGATGATAGAATGGCGAATGTACTCAATCCCCATGGGGTCAGAAATGGGACTACCACCGCGGTACTCATGGATGCTAGCTCCCCTGTTTTTATGGCAAATCGCGTCGCTTGTTCGGGTGAAACAAAAATGATAGGGGGCCCCTTGTATGCAGCAAGCTTTGCAGGTAAGCCGCCTATTACAGAAGCCTTTGTCGAAAGTTATCACAATTATTCGGAGACGCTCTATGGCCATCGCAAAGCGCGCAAAGCCAGTTGGTATGGGTGTGTCGACGATTGGAAGGGTCAAAGCGTGCCATCGAGTTTTGGCACGCATAACACAACCTTTGAACGTGCAACGATTCATCTGCCGGGTGTGGTGCGAGCCGCTAGACTCAAGCTATTAGCCTTTACAGAGTGCCTGATAGGCAGCTTTAACCCTCAAAGTCTGCAGCCTTTAAGACCCTTTGAAACTTGTATCGATTTATTACAGGTTGCCAGGCCTAATACAGCGCTTGTAGAAGGTGTGGAGGATGCACCGACACTCTTTATCGATCGCTTAAGCCTGAATCCGAGTATGCCCTCTCTACCACGCGTGATTGCCAGCCCTCAAGGTTTAAGTCTTCAGACGGCGGCTAAACCTCTGTACCCCTGGTCCGAAGAAAAAAAGCTTATTGCCATCGCTTTTTTAAGATTGATTGCACAATTACCACCGGATGATGCCTTGGAGACTTTCGATCTCGATGCCTTGGGTCATTGGCTGATGGAAAATACTTTAGCATGGATGCAGGGTTTAAGCGTAGAGGATCAGGTGAATGTCTTGGCCTTGATGCAGAAAAATCCTTTAAGACACCCATCCAATCCCATACTGGTTTACACAGCATTCGATTATGAAAACCAAGCAGGATTCATGGTGCAGGGTCTTAAACCGATGTTAATCGTACCCAAAAGCTATGAAAAACTGTCTGTACAAGCGGGTGGGCATTTGGTGGCTCAACAGTTGTGGATGCGGGGTTCAGATAATGCGCGATTAGCAGTCACGCATAAGGTTGAAGGTGTCAAACTGTTAGCGATCGATGTCGACACGATTCGTTTAGAAACGGTGCCCCTTGTGTGGCAAGAAACCTTAGAGCAGATCCAAAGCACGCGACATTTTTTAAGAAAAAAGACGCAGCGTACGGTGAAAACGGTACAATGTTCGCAGGTTCAAACGGTCGCAACCTTGGCCACAGAGGGACAGTTAATCCTCAAAACAAAGCGTTTAACACAAGTGGGCGCCGTGATTAAAGGTGGATCAAAAACAAGCCAGTTGAACATTGGATCCCATACAGCATTGCCCGTCTACGAGTGTTCGGTGCAAGGGTATTCAGAAACCAAGCGCAGTCGTTTTTCTAAGGCCTTTGTTGCGGGATCGCTGATGCATACCCGCGTGCTGCCTTCAAGGCTTGTGAGCGATAGTGTATTAAACGCGCAGATTGTAGAGGGCCATTATCAGGCACTTTCGGTAGAAGCAAGACACAAGATCGGTATGGTGTTTAAGGATCTCAAACTGTATCCCTGTGTCATAAGCCAAGCCCTGGCCCCTCAGATCGATGCACAAAGAGGAAAATTAATGCTTCAACAGGGGACAGTGCAAAGCGCAACGCCTACCACGTTTAGGGTGGCAGAAGGACAGCTTTTTTTGGCATCCCAAGGTACCTATCATTCGGTAGCCTCGCATTATGAAGCCTCGCGCGGTATCACGCTTAAGGCCAAGCATTTTAGAGAGGAGGCACAGATTCTGGATCATACTTTGCTACGCCATCGTTTTGAGATCGAGGGCGTATCCTCGGTGGTGTCTGAGGAAAAAACCACGCACAGTACAGCGCTGCTGTCTCGTTTTATAACCGATCAAAATGCGCGTGTTGTGATAGAGACAGTGGAGGGTGCAGTGCTTGTAGCACCCCAGGTACAGGCAAAAACCTTCAGGCTTAGCGCGGCAGAAGGCGATGCAATCCTGCGCGCGGTATCCCTAGGTTTGCAACGTTCTGTAAACACCCAAAGTGTGAGCCTGGAATTAAGTGCTAAACCCGGGATCCGTCTAAGCGTTGAGCGTATAAAAGAACAGGTCACAACGGTGCTAGGCGCCGATTTAAAGGTGAATGCGATCCTTATTGAGGCAGGCCAAAACATGATGCTTGAAGGTGTTAGCTCAGAGGCTAAGCGTATGGCACTTAAGGCTTCGAATACCCTAACCATCAGCGGTGTGTCGGTCTATCGATCGTATACCCAACAATCTCTGGGTGTATCTGTGGGCTTCGATTGTCGCGAAGGCCTGCCTTATGGTGGGCTTGACGGTAGTCTTGATCGCGTACAGACACAGGGTGTTGTATCGAGTGTCTGTCATCATTTAGATCATCTGAGTATACAGACCCAAACGCTTCATTTAAAAAACGGTGTGCATCTACAAACCAAGCAGGCTGTCTTAGACGTGCAGCACTATGTGATCGATGTGGGTATTGTTAAGCAGGAACAGCGTACGTATCGTTTTGCGGCAGATTCTGCCTTCGATCTCAAAGTCGATTATCATCATGTACGACATCAGTCTTGCGTGTCCACTGGGATCTATGACGAAGCGGGGTGTAGCCTTATACAGGCGCAAAATCCTTTTGTTGCAGAAGCACCCTATCATCAAGACAAACATCGTTCATGCGATCTGCCGATAGGATTGATGCTGGCAGCATTCAGACGACGGCCTAAAGAATCGCCTCGCACTTCTGCGGCAAACCCTAGAGTATCGCAGAATCGCACAGCACCAGGGCACAATTTTACAGAAAAACAGGCTGTGCGTGTACCCCAACAAGCCTTGGGTCTCGACGTATCTGCTGTGTCTGTAAAAGCTTCGGGTCTTGCGCGCAAAACGCAGTTATTATCGCAAGCCCAAAGTGCAGTGGGTGTGTTAGCTCTGAGGCCCACCGATCCGCACTATTTTGACGCGCTTATCGCGCAACGCATAGCCGCAAACGGCTCGCAGGATGGTTTATTCAGACAAGCCTATGAACATCTGAATGCTTTTTTCGAAGAGAGTCATCAATTGATGGATAGGGCAGAGCAGGGCGCAGCACTGCTTTATAGGCAGTATCCCGCACTGCGTCAGGATGCGACAGCCCATGCTGCAGGTTTTGCGCAATTTAGACGTGTTGTGCCCACAGATGCAAAAGATTTGGTGTTGAAAGCCGCCGCTTTTACAGGTGGGCCTCGAGCGCTCAAAGGCACCGTGCAGGGGGTGCATTGGCTCTATGGTCAGGCCAAGGTGGGTTACACCTTAAAAACCTTGGATAGCAAAGCCGAAATCAATCATATCTTTTCCCGGGTTCATGGGCAGCCCAAACATGGGCACTTAGCAGATACCCCCGCCAATCGACGATTAATTGTCGAAACCTTTAGTAACAAAAATTATTTTAGAGGCGTGGATAGCCATGGCAAAGCATGGTTTCGCCGAGAACTACCGGGTCAGCGCGAGTGTTGGGTGGTCACACAAGGCGGTCGGGTCAAAAGTGGAGGCGTTAATGAGATGGCTGTGGAGGGTTTGGGTGTAGCCTCACGTAGCATGCCGCTATCGCCTTAGGCATTAGCACACCTTTCTTTTTATCCATATTTTGTTATATATCAATGGGTTATAATATGAAAACTCCGAAAAAGTCTTGACTATTTCGGAGTTGTGTCTATTATGGTCGATTTTATCGTCGTTGGAATAAAACGCATTTAAATATTATTTTTTTGATATTGCGAGAGTCAAAGAATTAGGGCCCAGACTAGAAAATCTAGTGGCTTGTGCACTCCTAAAAGAAATACATCGTATTGAAGATTTGGAAGGGCTGTCGACACAACTGCATTATCTCAAAACGAAGGATGGTCCCGAAATCGATTTTCTGATTACCATTGATAATAAACCCATTATTTGTTTTGAGGTAAAAACCTCGGATGATACGCCCTGAAAAGCTTTAGGGTATTTAAAGAAAAATTGCACATTATAACTTTTCTTTCTACTTTCGATTTGATGACTTATGTTGAAAAAGAATAAAATGCTAGCATCTGATTAATATCCGCGAGCCGACGATTCGCGTAGGCTGGCCGGCGGTGCATCAAAGGTTTGTTTTTAAGCCGTGTATCCAAACCGGAGGTAGGCCTGATTTTCTTGTGGTGCTACAACAAGATCTTTTTCCTGTGGCGGGCGGTATAGGGTTGGCATCATTCTTTGGTATAATGCCCCTATGCCTATCCCTACACACCATCTCCCCTTAGCCATCCTTCTGATGGGTCCTACCGCTGTGGGTAAAAGCCACTTAGCTTTGGAACTAGCACAGCACTTACCGCTCGAAATCATCAGTGTCGATTCAGCTATCGTCTATCGGGGCATGGATATCGGTACCTCGAAGCCCAGTGCGGCCGAACGCAAAGCCGTTCCCCATCATTTAATAGATATCCGTGATCCTGTGGATGCTTATTCCGCCGCTGCTTTTGTGCAGGATGCGCTGGTGGCTATGCGTGCGATTAGCGAACGGGGCAATATTCCCTTACTGGTGGGGGGAACAATCTTTTACTTTAGGGCCTTGATGCACGGTTTATCCCCTTTGCCCTCGGCCGATCACGTCTTGCGCGCAGCGCTCACAGCAGAAGCCGATCGTTTAGGCTGGCCTGTGCTTCATCAAAGACTGGCGTTGATCGATCCCCAAGCAGCACAGCGCATTCATCCTCAGGATGGGCAACGGATCCAACGTGCCTTAGAAGTCTATACCCTGACGCAGAAAAATTTATCCACACTCTGTGCCGAGCAGCCTTCAAAGCCGCAGGGGCTGGATGCTTTAGGTGCGCACGGTTATCGAATCTTAAGTTTTGCGCGTATGCAACCCGATCGTCGCATCTTGCATCAGCACATTGCAGAACGTTTCCATGCCATGTTAGAACAAGGCTTGGTGGCAGAGGTTGAAGCCCTTTGGCAGCGCTATGATTTAACGCTCAGTATGCCGTCGATGCGTGCCGTCGGCTACAGGCAAATCAAAGCCTATTTAGCGGGTGATACGAATTATCACACCATGACCGAACAGGCAATTGCCGCAACTCGGCAATTGGCTAAAAGACAGATAAGCTGGATTAAACAGATGCCTCAGATCATCCCTTTAGAAAACACCCATTTAGTTTCTCTACAGACCCTGTTAGACTGCGTGGTCGAAGGCACTCACAAGTTGCCACCCTAAACGTTATGGAGAAAATAAGGATGTCAAAAGGGCAAATGTTACAAGATCCTTTCCTCAATGCACTGCGCAGAGATAGGATTCCCGTGGCTATTTATTTGGTGAATGGAATCAAATTACAGGGAAATGTAGAGTCTTTTGATCAATTTGTTGTACTTTTAAAAAGTAATGTTAGTCAGATGGTCTATAAGCATGCTATCTCGACCATTGTGCCGACCCGCAATGTAAAAATGGGTCCTATTACGACGCAACAGGAAGAGGATTGCGAGGTAGAGGATGAACACGAGCATGAGCTCGAACACGAAACCGCAGGCAACATGGTGTGAAGAGACGGCACTTTTTTCAACGCATCTGGAATACCCCAGGCGGTTCGTCTGGTCAGGATCCCTGGCGTCGTAAAAAAGGCGGATCAGGTCCTCCCGATCTCGATCAAATCCTACGTGCGGCTGTCAAACAGCTCAAGACTTTGTTTCAGAGCGCTAGATCCGGTTCTGCTTCTGCACCGACACAACCTTTGGATCGTTTTGTAACGTTGGCACTATGTGCCGTATTGTTGATCTATGCGTTGGCAGGTATTTATATTGTCGAACCGCCCGAGCGGGCGGTCGTGACACGTTTGGGTCGCTATGTGCGTACAGAAGGCCCCGGTCCGCATTGGTTGCCCCCGTTTTTAGAAGCCCGAGAACTGGTGAATGTTCAGCAGGTATCAACCAGCGATCATAGCGGTCTGCTTTTAACTAAAGATGGCAATATTGTGTCCATTAGTGTCGCCGTACAGTATCGCATCCGAGAAGATGAAGACGCGGTGCGATCTTATTTATTTAATGTTGTCAATCCCATTCGTAGTTTAAGCCAATCGGCAGACAGTGCTTTGAGGCAGGTGATTGGCCAATCGACGATGGATGAAGTCCTCACGCTCAAGCGTGCCGAAATAGCGATGGCTATTAAAGAACAAATGGTCGAAACGCTTAAAAATTACCACACAGGGATCTGGGTCTTGGGCGTAGTCATGCAGTTTGCCAAGGCGCCCGATGAAGTGCGCGCCGCTTTCGATGAAGTGATCAAAGCCTCTGCCGATGAAGAACGTTTAGTGAATCAGGCCAGAGCCTATGAAAACGAGGTCCTCCCTAAAGCACGTGGAACTGCCGAGCGTTTAAAGAGTGAGGCTTTGGCAGATAAAGAGCAAAGTATTTTAATTGCAGAAGGTAATGTTAAACGCTTTAATCTGGTGTTGCCTCAGTATTTGCTCGCACCCAAGGTGACACAAGCGCGTTTGTATATCGAAACCATCGAAGAAGTCTTATCAAAAGCTTCCAAGGTGATGATCGATCTGCCACAAGGTAATAATGTGGTCTATCTACCGCTAGAACCTTTAAAAACGGCAACGCCTATGACCGCGCATGAATTACCACAATCACAGGGGAAAACACCATGACACGTTCTGGGATGTTAATGGTTGCGCTGATCACGTTGTCGGTGGGGTTGGTATCTTCCTTATTTACCGTGTATGAATCTTCCCGTGTCATTATTGCGCGCTTGGGAGCTTTGCAAAGTGATGCGCAGGGGGAAGTTTGTATTTATGGACCGGGCTTACACTGGAAGCTGCCTTGGCTAGATACCGTCCACAGTTTTGATACGCGTTTACACATGACAGAAGTGCCTTCCGAACGCATCGTCACCAAAGAAAAAGAAGTGCTATTGGTCGATTTGTTTGTGCAGTGGCGCATTAGAGATTATGCGCTCTATTATAATGCGACCCAGGGTCAGGGGTTGGGCGATGGCTTGTCGGGCTTAGACCGTGCACAGCAGTTATTGCGTCAAAATGTAAAAGGTGTGTTGCATGCAGAGTTTGGGCTGCGCACTTTACAAGAAGTGGTCTCTGGTGAACGTAAAGAACTCACCGAAAAGCTTGCGAAACGCAGCAATGACAATGTACGAGCCTATGGGATGGAAGTTATCGATCTACGTGTGAATCGCGTAGAATATCCGCCTGAAGTCAATGAAAAGGTTTTTGCACGTATGAGTTCTGAGCGCAAAAGAGTGGCTGTAGGTTATCGGGCCAGTGGCGAATCGAAGGCAGCGATTATTCATGCGGATGCTGATAGAAAAGCCAAGATTATGATTGCCGAAGCACAAAAAGAAGCCGAACAATTGCGTGGTGAAGGCGATGCCAAAGCCTCTCAGATTTATGCCACCAGTTTTAATCAGGCGCCAGAATTTTATCAATTTTATAGAAGCTTAGAGGCCTATCGAACTATCTTTAACAGTAAAGAGGATCGATTAATCCTGAAACCCGATAGCGAGTTCTTTAAGTATTTTCGCAGTGGCCAGCATAAAAATAAAGAGTGAAACAAGGCATGTTAGAAAATTGCATGGTGCCGAGGAGAGGACTTGAACCCCCACGGAGTTTCCCCCACAAGCACCTGAAGCTTGCGTGTCTACCAATTTCACCACCTCGGCCAGAGGCAAACTGTAGCGATCCTTCGGATCAAAGTCAATGGTAACCCTGCGTAATGTCTAAACAAAACCCTAAAGATCCCCATGCCTCTCGAGAAGCCACGCGCTATGAAAATCCTATTCCCAGCCGTGAATATATTCTCGAGCACTTAAAGCATCGAGGGGAGCCTGCTCTCTATACCGAACTCCTCGAAGAACTCAATCTTGTGGAAGAGGATAGGCAGGAAGCCTTACATCGCAGAATCAAAGCTATGTTACGAGACGGTCAGCTCGATCGCCTCAAAGGTGGCTATTTTTGTATCGCGCCCCAACGTATTGTGGTGGAAGGTACCGTCTTGGTCGAAAAGGGTAAACAACGCAAAGTGTGGATCCTCCCTAAAGATGGCACGGCCCGTCTGAGTTTAGCTTGGGAAGGGACAGAGCCTGTGTATACAGGTAATAGAGTGTTGGTAGCTACCACAGAATCCGATAGCACAGTATTGCGCAGCGCTAAACTCTTAGAAATTCTCGAACAGCAGCGCGTTTTAATTACCGGACGTTTTATACAAGAAGCGGGTTTTTCTCATGTGATACCGCATAGCAAAGAAAAAGAAGTAGTGCGTGATATTTTGATCCCACAAGGGAAAGAACATGCAGCGATGGATGGACAAATGGTCGTCGTCGAGCTCCTTAAACAGTCTTCGCGTTGGTCCGATCCCCTGGGTCAAGTGGTGGAAATACTAGGGAGTGAAGAGACACCCGGTATTGAAATAGAAGCCGCCATGCGAGCCTATGAATTACCGCATGTATGGTCCGAGGCAGCGCTTTTAGAAGCCGAGGCCTTCGGGGACACTATTCCTGCCGCTGCCTTAAAAAATCGCCTCGATTTACGTGATTTACCTTTGGTAACGATTGATGGTGAAGATGCCAAAGATTTTGATGACGCTGTGTATTGTGAGGCGAAAAAAGACGGTGGTTTTAGCCTGATCGTGGCGATTGCCGACGTCAGCTATTATGTGCGTCACGCCACCGCCTTGGATACTGAAGCCGAACTGCGTGGTAATTCAGTGTATTTTCCAGGCAAAGTCATCCCCATGTTGCCTGAGCAGCTCTCCAATGAATTATGTTCTTTAAAACCGAATGTCGATCGCTTGTGTATGGCCTGTGTGATGTCTATAAGTGCTGAAGGTAAAATAACGCGCTATGCTTTTCACGAAGCCATTATCTGTTCCAAAGCCAGGCTTACCTATACGATTGTTGCCGAACTGCTTCGTAGTCCTAACGATTTGCAGGCGGACTCAGCCTATGCGCCTATTTTACCTGTATTGCAGCGCTTAGAGGCACTGTATAAAGTGTTAAAAACGGCGCGGGAAGTGCGGGGGGCTGTGGAGTTCGAAAGTGCCGAAACACGTATTATTTTCGGGGAAAACAGAAAAATTGAGCGTATCGAGCCTGTGCATCGTAACGATGCGCATCGTATGATTGAAGAATGTATGTTATGTGCCAACGTGGCCTGTGCCCGCTTTTTGAAAAAGCATCAATTACCCGGGCTCTATCGTAATCATCAGGGGCCTTCCAAAGAAAAACTCGCCGATCTGCGTATTTTCTTGAGTGAATTAGCCTTATCGTTGGGCGGAGGGGACGATCCGGAACCCTTAGATTATGCCAAGCTCTTACACGCAGTACAAAAACGCGTGGATGCGCCTATTATTCAAACCATTTTATTACGATCCTTATCGCAGGCGGTCTATGCCAAAGATAATCTAGGTCATTTTGGCTTAGCCTATCCGATGTATGCGCATTTTACGTCTCCTATTCGACGCTATCCCGATCTCTTAGTGCATCGCCAGATCCGGCTGTTTTTACGCAGTCAATGGACTGAGAAAAAACAAGCGCAGGCAAAGAGCGAAGAGGCACAACAAAGGCTCGCGCGTGTGGGGGAACATGTGTCGATGACCGAAAGACGTGCCGATGATGCGACACGTGATGTCACGCGTTGGCTTAAGTGTCAATATATTCAGCAACATGTGGGCGAGGTCTTTACGGCGCTTATTTCAGGGGTGACACGCTTTGGTTTTTTTGCAGAATTAAAAGAGCTGTATATCGATGGCTTAGTGCATGTGACCAGTCTTCGCAATGATTATTATTATTTCGATGCCATTCATCATCGTTTAGTGGGCGAACGCAGTGGTGTTAGCTATAAGCTGGGCGATAGCGTGCAGGTGAAGGTCCTTAAGGTGGATGTGGATGATCGTAAAATCGACTTTGAATTGGTGGGAGAGTCGCAGCCCACACCCAGCAAGGATCAAAAACCCCGCAAAAAGAAAACCTATAGAGGCAAGTCTTCGCGCAAGGGGCAAGCCCTAGGGGCAGGTCGCAAAAAGGCTGCGAAATAATGGCTGATCATTGGTTATATGGCATCCATCCCATTCAAACATTATTGCGTACAGCGCCCGAACGTCTTTTAGAACTGCGTGTGGCCGACAATGCCGAGCATGCGCGTCTTGATCCCATTATCTCCGAAGCACGTGCCCTGGGTCTTTCTGTACAATCCCTGCCTAGAAAAACCTTAGATCAATGGGCAGAGACGGATAAGCATCAAGGCCTCGTGGCACGGGTGCGTGCGCAAGCAGCCTTGAGCGAACACGATCTTGAAGCGCTGATTGGACGTCATCCCAAACCCTTTTTATTAATCTTAGATGGTGTACAAGATCCCCATAATTTAGGTGCTTGTCTGCGTACCGCCGATGCTGCGGGGGTGCATGCCGTGATTATTCCTAAGCATCAAGCCGCCCACTTAAGTCCTGTGGTGCATAAGGTTGCCTGTGGCGCAGCAGAAACCATCCCCCTTATACAGGTTCAAAATTTAGCACGTTGTATGCGCGATTTGAAAAAACAAGGCCTTTGGATGGTAGGCGCAAGCCTAGGTGCACCGAAGACCCTGTATGAAATCGATTTGAATAGCCCCCTCTGTATCGTCCTAGGTGCAGAAGGCACAGGCTTACGACATCTCACCGAGGAACAATGCGATTGGTTGGTTGAAATCCCCATGCGGGGTGCTGTGTCGAGTCTCAATGTCTCGGTGGCAACCGGTGTGTGTCTGTACGAAGCTCTGCGTCAGCGAGGGTGATAGCTAATAGTATCTAAGTCAGGTAGAATAGCGCTCTGTAGGGGTAGGTCTTTCTTTGGTCAGCCCTGTATTCCAATAGCCCTATCTCGGAGAGCTGGATGGCCCATTTTTATTCCGATCAGACGCTAGCCGATTTCGATCCCCTCCTGTGGGCGGCGATTACGGGTGAGCAGCAGCGTCAGGAAGATCATATCGAACTCATTGCTTCCGAGAATTACGTGAGCCCTAGGGTTTTAGCCGTGCAAGGTTCGGTTTTAACGAATAAATATGCCGAAGGCTATCCGGGCAAGCGTTACTATGGGGGCTGTGAATATGTCGATCAAGCCGAACAACTAGCGATTACACGTGCCAAAGAACTCTTTGGGGCCGCCTATGCCAATGTGCAGCCCCATTCAGGATCACAGGCCAATGCGGTTGCCTATATGGCTTTACTGTCTCCCGGGGATACCATTCTGGGGATGAGCCTAACGCATGGGGGGCATTTAACCCATGGGGCTGCCTTTAATTTCTCAGGTCGTTGTTATAAAGCCATTCAATATGGCGTAAAGCCTGAAACGGGTCTGATCGATTACGACCAAGTGCGCGCGCTGGCCCTGGAACATAAACCCAAACTCATTGTGGCGGGCTTCTCAGCCTATTCTAGAATCGTTGATTGGCAGCAGTTTAGAGAAATAGCCGACAGCATTGGTGCTTATTTAATGGTCGATATGGCCCATGTGGCCGGTTTAGTGGCCACCGGTTTATATCCTTCACCCATCAATATTGCCGATGTTACAACCACGACCACGCATAAAACCTTAAGAGGTCCACGTGGGGGCTTGGTTTTAGCGCGTGCGAATCCCGCGATTGAAAAAAAGCTGAATGCTGCTGTTTTCCCCGGTTTACAAGGAGGCCCTCTTATGCACGTCATCGCTGCCAAAGCCGTGGCTTTTAAAGAGGCGCTCGATCCAGCGTTTAAAAACTATCAACAGCAAATTTTAGACAATGCACGTTTTTTTGCAGCGGGTCTTATGAAAAAAGGCTTTAAGATTATTTCTGGGGGTACCGATAATCATTTATTTTTAGTGGATCTCTCAGAGCAATCCATCACAGGTCAGCAAGCCGAAGCGCTTTTAGAACAGGCCAATATTACCTTGAATAAAAACACCATTCCGAATGATCCCTTAGGCCCTGTGGTCACCAGTGGATTGCGCATCGGTACTCCGGCGATTACCACACGCGGGTTTAAAGAACCCGAAGTACAGTGTCTGGTGGATGGGATCGCAGCGATTTTAAGCAACCCTTCTGATACCACGGTCATTCAACGCATACGTACAGAGGTCTTAGACCTGTGTAGACGTTTTCCGGTGTATGCCTAATGCGTTGTCCTTTTTGTGCCACAGCAGATACAAAAGTGGTAGACTCTCGCTTAGTGGGAGAAGGCGATCAAGTGAGACGTCGTCGAGAGTGTGTAGGGTGTAATGCACGCTTTACTACTTATGAGACCACCGAGCTTTATGTGCCAAGACTCCTGAAGCGCGATGGTCGTTGCGAGCAGTTTAGAGAAGAAAAACTACGGGCAGGTCTTTTGCGTGCTTTAGAAAAACGGCCCGTGCGTACCGAAGCGGTTGATGCAGCCTTAAACCGGATTATCGATAAATTAAGAGCATCGAGTGAACGAGAAGTAGAAACAAAAAGAGTGGGTGAGTGGGTGATGGAAGAATTAAAAGCATTGGATGAGATTGCCTATGTGCGTTTTGCATCGGTGTATCGTTGTTTTCAAGACGTGAATGAATTTACCGAAGAGATTGCACGTTTAGAAAAGCCTGTTGAAGCCCATCATGAGTGATCCCAAACCATCCTTTAGTGGTAGAAGAAGGGCGAGGCGCTATGCGCTACAAGCCCTTTATGGTTGGAGCGTTAGTCAAAACCCTTTGGCGGATGTCGAAACTTATACGCTGTCAGAGCATCAACACGGCGAGGTTGATAGTGCCTATTTTCAAATTCTTTTACATAGTATTCCAACCCAGTTAAGTATTTTAGATAAATGCTTTGAACCCCATTTAAGCCGCAAGCTGCGTGATTTAGGTTTAATTGAGCTTACGATTTTGCGTATTGCTGTTTATGAACTCAAAGAGCACACAGACATCCCTTATCGTGTGGTGATTAATGAAGCCTTAGAACTTGCCAAAACCTTTGCCGCGCCCGATAGCCATAAATTTGTGAACGGTATTTTAGACAAAGTCCGAAAAGATCTAAGGCCCTTAGAAAATTAAGAGCTTATCCCCGCCAGGGCGATTGCACTATAACTAAGAAGCTCAGATAAATTCGGTGCTATTCCTGCCACAACGGAACCCCAACAAGCTCGCCTTTCATCAAATCGTGTTCTATAGCCTGGCGTCTTTTGTCGCTAAAAATCATTTGCAATGCTTCATGTAGATTTTTTTGATTACCTTTGACAGCAATACAATATTCGCCTTTGCGTTCTTTAATGTTCGTAACAATAGCGCGCTGACATCCCATGGCATCGATGGTAATCGTGCAACCTTTAATATTCATATTGTCTAACAACTTAGGAATGGCGGTAATCTCGTTCGATTTTTCTTCAGTGACTATTTGTC
>JACCDN010953882.1_pt1 | contig 37186 bp, 31 predicted proteins | sample 7441691 | NCBI WGS metagenome assembly JACCDN01 (sample SAMN15323439, study PRJNA562643) | freshwater metagenome | isolation source: river surface water | place: USA:Blue River Watershed | collected 2017-08-16
CAGCTTATACTCCTTGATATTGTTTGTTTTTATCAACAATGATTTTATCAAAGATATTACTTGATGGACTTTTTATTTATATTACTTCCTTATCCCGAATTCGCATATCATGATTTTCTTCTATTTGAATTAAATCATCATCAGTCAATTTTCCCCATTTTTATTTTAAAAAACCCTTTACTTCTTCCCATTTACCATGAAAAATTTCTTTATTCATAATTTAAGATTTCCTCCATAAAAAATTTAAACGAAACTTATATTGTAATGGCCTCCTTTCTAAAAATACACCATATTAGTTGTTAAATATTACAGGTATATCAAACGCTAAAGCCTTAGGTAGTATTTTAACGTTATTTTTAGCTGCTAATTCACGAACTGTAGTATTAGCATAATGACTAGTTACTAAAATACAATTTTTAATATTAGACTGTTTTATTACATCTAATCCATTTATATTTTGCTTTAATAATTCATAATCCGTCAGAAGTAAAACTTTTTTCTTTTCTATTTCAGTTAAGTTATTAATATAACTAATAGCTTCTTCACCTACTTCAAAATGCTTAATTGCGATTGTAGATACATTTGTTTTAAATCTGCTATCCCAAGCACCATGAATTGATGGATCATCATCTACAATTATAATTAAATTATTATCTATAATTATTTTTTCTGCTATCCAATCTGGAGTTGTTGCTTTAGGGAAAGTAAGAATAATTTTAGTACCTTCACCTATTTTAGATTCTATATCTAACTCGCCCCCACTACTTTCCAATACCTGTCTAACTTGTGTCAAACCAATACCATGTCCATCTTTTTTACCAGCACTAATAGCTTCATTATTCATTATCTTATTCTTGATTACTTCTAGCATTCCTTTACCATTATCTTCTATTATAATTTCTACTCTATCATCTTCAACATTAAGCTTGACTTCTACTATTCCTTCATTATCTTCTAACGAATCAACCGCATTATTAATAATATTTGATATCATTCGTCCAAATGCACGGGACTGTATATTAACAAAAGTAAAATTACCACGCTGGCTAAAATTATGTCTAAATTCTACGGACCTTTTTATATATTCATATTTCTTTTCCGCTAAAATCTCTACTAATTCTATTGAAACTAATAAAGATGAAATTTCTTCAGATAAAATTTCGCCTTCTACTTCAACCTTAGGTTTAAAATAATTCATCATATTACTAGCAATATCAATAATTCTTGTAATCGCTGTATTAAATGTATTTCGTTCATCTTCAGGAAAAAGATAGGCAAATTTACTAGTAAGAATTTGTAAACTAGTCAAAGGCGACCTTATATCATGATTTACTTGACCCACAATTTCCCTAAATTTTTCTTGTTCTTTAGCCACAATTCTGTTAGCTTGGTTTTTTAATTCTTCAGCTTCTTTTTCTGCTGTAATATCAATAGATGAACCTACAATTCCAATAACTTCACCATCATTATTATATAAAGGAGATTTAATTGAAGAAAAATATTTTATTTGTCCTGTAGTAATATCTTCAATCTTTTCTTCTTGAGAAAGAGTTTCTCTAGACTGCATAACTTGTTTGTTATGTTGTAAAATATGCTCAGCAATTGGTTTAGAGTAAAAATCATATGGAGTTTTACCAATAATATCCATATTAGCACCTATTGCTTTAATGCAGCGTTCATTAATACCTAAAACTATACCATTTATATCGTGCCAATAAACAGGAGTAGGTAAAATTGGAGCTACTATTTCAAGAGCTTTAAATACACTTATAGAATTCTGGTTCAATTTATCATTTCTTGTTTCTAAAATATCATTCATCTTATTTACTTCTTATATTAAATTTGTTATTTCTGCAGTTTATCTAAATTAGACATATGTTTAAAATGATTTTTTTGAATTACAGTTAAATAATCAGGAATTTTATCCTGAGGAATCATTTCTGCTGTTGTTAAATAAAGATTATTATATCCAACTTTATGTAATTCTTTAGCTATTGTAAGCCCATCATTAATGAAAGTAATATCATTGTAATAAAACATATCTAAAACAATTTTTGTGTTTAATGGGTAATGATAAAAATTATCTAAAAATAAATTAGGATCATAATAAGTATCTATAGATAAATGCTTATAATATTTCTCTATAAAACCATCTATAAACTCTTGCGCATCATCTACCCACACCATATCAACATTTTTATTTTCAATAAATTTATTATCTTTAGAATAAATTGGCACAGCAAAATTTAAAGATTTAGGTAAAATTTTAATAGAAGCTTTTGCTGCTTTCTCTCTAATTCCTAAATTATCATAATAACTAGTAACTAATATTGCCCGCTTTATTTGTGTTTTATTAATTAATTCTAAACCATTTACCCCTTGATTTAATAACTCATAATCAGTCAGAAGACAAACTCTCTTTTTATTATCTTGAGAATTTATAAACTCAACTGCTTCAGTGGCTTTTAAAAAATGTTTCACCGTTATTATTGGTGCTTCTTTTAAAACAGCTGAAAATCTTACATCCCATGCTCCATGGATAGAAGTTTCATCATCTACTATTACTACGATATCATCTTCAAATATGTTTATTTCCTCAGCTATCCAATTAGGCACAGGAATCTTAGGAAACATCAAAATTACTTTAGTTCCTTCTCCCACAGTAGATTTTATTAAAAGTTTCCCATAATTATTTTCCAATGTATCATGAATTTGCGATAAACCTAAGCCATGACCATTTTTTTTGTCCGTAACTATAAAATTATTAGTTATTTTATCAATTAATTCTTCAGACATTCCACAACCATTATCTTCTATAGAAACAATTGCCCATTCTAATGTCATATTTAATCTTAAGATCACTTTACCATTATTTCTATTTTCCAATGCATCTATAGAATTATTAATTACATTAGATATCATTCTCTTAAAACTACTTGGTTCAATATTAATGAAACTAAAATTAGCATTTTTATGAAAATCAGAAATAAATTCAATTGCTAAATTTTTATACTCATAACGTTTTTCACCTAAAACTTTTAATAATTCAGCGGATAAAAGCAAGGGTTGTCTTTGCTCCTTTTGAATATCATAGTTATTTTTATATTTGTTAAGCATATGTGTAGTAATATCAGTTATATTCATCGCCGCATTACGTAGGGTTATCCTATCATTTTCTGGTATATTAATTGCTGATTCAACAATGGTTCGCAAACTAGCTAATGGTGATTGAATATCATGAACCATTTGCCCTACAATCTTTTTAAATTTTTCTTGTTCTTCAACTATAGGTTTATGGCGCTCATTTTCAATCTTATGTGCTTCATTTTCAAGTGCTAACCTTTGTGCTTCCTTCTCAGAGGTAATATCTATTGAAGTACCTATAATTCCAATAACATCATTTTCATCATTATATAAAGGAGATTTTATAGCCTTATAATATTTTACTCTTCCTGTAATAACATCTTCAACATATTCCTCTTGAGAAAGCGTTTCGCCAGATAGCATAACTTGCATATTATGAGTTAATATGTGTTCAGCAATATCTTTAGGATAAAAATCATAGGGCGTTTTACCAATAATTTCATCAATTGGTATTCCCATACCAACTAAACAAGCTTGATTTACTCCTAAAACTACCCCTTGCGTATCATGCCAATATAACGGCGCTGGAACAAACGAAGCAATTTTCTCAAGAATAGAAAATATATTATTGTATTTAGTATATTTAATATTATTTATCGTCTTTTTTAACTTAATTATTATATTATCAATTTCATCATTTTTATGACTAGCAAAATAAAAATTTACAGGTAAATCATCCAATTCATCATATTTAAAAGCGTTTTCCATCTTTAAAGGCATTTTTACCATTTTAAGTAAAGATTTTACATAAGGATTATTAGCACAACCAAAAAAAGAAAAATTATTTTTTTTACAATATTCAAAAGCAAATAAATATAGGCGATTTAAAATCTTCTGCCCCCTATAATCTTGACTAACCGCAATGCGTGTAACTTCTAAACACTCGCGATCTAATAAATAATGTTTAATTACTTTACTGCCCTCATAACTTTCAATTTCAAATTCATTATTTTCACCTAAACTACTACACAATCTTCCGCAAGCAATAAGCCTATCTTCATCAAAAGCTCCAAACCATGTTGCATAATCTGTAAATCTATCTTTTAATAATTTCCTCTCATTCTTAACTTCAATTCTAAGTTGTGAAGGATTATCTATTTTAAATTTCCATAAACACTCTTCTATATAAACTTCATGCAGTAAAGCACAAGCATCTTCAATTAATTCAGGGCTATTTAATATTTTAACTGTTATCAATCTAATCATCCTTTTATATGGGTTTTAAAATGGATTTCTAGGCTTAAAATCTCACGGGGAAAATCTATTATTATAAATTAATTTTTCCGTAAAAAACATGGAATTATATATAATAGTCCAATATATTACAATAGCAAAATTAGACTATTATGAAATTTTAAAAAATTCAATAAGCACTATTTTTTATTAATTAATAATATGTTATACTTTAATTAACTATAAAAATAATAATAAAAAATACTTATAAAAATTTTTGACTTTTCCTAAAAATAGCCCATAATTAATTTAATTATTGTAATTTTAGAAATAATTTTGAATAAATAAAAATATTAGAGAGGGATTTTAGATTAATAATATAGTCATGCTAAATATTTAGCATGACTATATAAATTATATTGTTCTTTGTACTTCAGTTATCTCATATGCCTCAACAGTGTCACCTTCTTTAAGATCATTATAATCACTTATCGATAAGCCACACTCATAACCTGATTTAACTTCCTTTACATCATCTTTAAAACGCTTTAACGAACTAAGCTCGCCATCATAAATAACCATACTATCACGAATTACACGTATTTTTGAATTACGCTTAATTATACCATCAACAACCATACAACCGGCAATTACTAATTTACCTACTGTAAATATCTTCCTCACAGAAACATTACCCGTAATGCTTTCTTTTTTCTCTGGGGATAACATACCATTCATAGCTAATTTAACATCATCAATAATTTCATATATGATATTATAATAACGAAGTTCAATATTATTACTTTCAGCTAATTTTTTTGCGCTATTATCTGCTCGAGTATTAAAACCTATTACTAAAGCTCCTGAAGCACTCGCTAAATTAATATCCGATTCATTTATTCCTCCTACAGCTGCATGAATTACTTGCACTTTGATTTCATCTGTAGATAACCTTTGTAATGAATTAGCAATTGCTTCAAAAGAACCTTGCACATCAGATTTTATAATAATTGGTATAGATTTGATTTCACCTTCTTTAATGCCAGAAAATAAATTTTCTAATTTAGCTGCATGCTGCTTCGCTAATTTTTCCTGACGCAATTTTTCTTGCCTAAAAGAAGCAATCTCCCTTGCTTTTCTTTCATCGCTAACAGCAATCATATCGTCCCCTGCTGAAGGAACGTCGGATAAACCTAAAATTTCAACCGGAATAGCTGGCCCAGCTGTTTTCACTTGATTGCCTTTTTCATCAATCATGGCTCTTATTTTACCATATGTAATACCTGCTAACACCATATCTCCCTTATGCAATGTTCCGCTTTGCACTAACACTGTTACTACTGAACCTCTACCTTTATCTAAACGAGACTCAATAACTACAGCTTTAGCTGGAGTATTAATAGGTGCTTTCAGTTCAAGAACCTCTGCCTGCAGTAAAATAGCATCTAACAAATTATCCACTCCGTCTCCAGTTAATGCTGAAATTGGCACACACATTATATCTCCGCCCCATTCCTCACTTACTACTTCATGCTGAGTAAGCTCTTGTTTTACTCTATCTGGATTAGCTCCGGCCTTATCCATTTTATTAATTGCAACTACAATTGGAACATTGGCAGCTTTTGCATGATGGATAGCTTCTATAGTTTGTGGCATAACTCCATCATCTGCAGCAACAACTAGTACTACTATATCTGTTAACTTAGCTCCTCGAGCTCTTAATGCTGTAAATGCTTCATGTCCTGGGGTATCTAGAAAAGTAACAATACCATGCCCTGTATTTACATGATAAGCACCAATATGTTGTGTTATACCACCTGCTTCACCTTTTACTACTTTTGATTTACGTATATAATCTAGCAAAGAAGTTTTACCATGATCTACGTGCCCCATTACTGTAACAATTGGCGGACGTGCAACTAATTCCTCATTATGCCTTGTAACTTCTTCTAAGAAAATTTCTGGATCTAGAGATAGACTTGCAATAGCTTTATGCCCCATTTCCTCAACTACCAAAATTGCAGTATCTTGATCTAATGAATGATTAATAGAAGCCATTACACCTATTTTCATTAAATGCTTAATTACCTCTGACGATTTTACTGACATCTTATGTGCTAAATCACTAACAGTAATTGCTTCAGGAATATTTAATTCAAGTTGTTGTTGCTTAAGTGGTTTTTGAAACTCTTGAACTTTAGGAATTTTCATTTGTTTTGATATAGGATGCTTTCTAGCGAGTGGTTTATCATCTTCATCTACTAAAATTGTATCCACATCTTCAATTACTTCATCAATATCATCTAAGCTAGAATCAGTTTTACCAATAATTTTCATCTTATTAGGTTTTTTTAATATTTTGCCTACTCCGCCTTTACCACCTTTTTTGTCATGTAATTCTTCTTCTAATATAGGTTTTATTTTTGCCTTTGGTTTTTCAGAGGCAGGTGAAAAATTAGTTTCTATTATAGGTTCAATATTAGGCTGTAAAATTGGTGTAGTTTCAACTTCCTTAATTACATTTTCATTTTTTGTAGTTTCTAAGGACTCTAGAGATAAACTTTCTTCCGAATGTTTATTTTCTTCTACTTCAATTTTATCTCTAACTAGTACTTTTTTTCGCTTAATTTCAACTTTTATTTTACCATTATCTATAGATTTAACCACTGGTTTTAATTCATCAGCTTTACTTTCTACTTGAACCGATTTTTTCTTTGTTAAAGATAACTTTTTAGGAACAACCTTTTCATCCCCATTTAAAAATTTAATTAGATTTTTTTTATCTTCATCAGATATCGCATCATGTGCAGTTTTTTCAATTCCTGCTTTAATTAATTTTTCCAATAACTCAGATTGACTTACATTTAATTCCATTGCAAAATCTTTAATTGTAGTTGACATATAAATCACCTTATTCATTAAAATATCCAGATTCTTCACGTGCTTTTATAATTAACTTATTTGCTGTTTCTAAATCAATGTCAATTATTTCCATTAATTCATCACCAGACAAATCAGCAAAATCATTTAAGCTCACAATACCAGATTCAACTAATTTAAGTAAAACATCTCGAGAAAACTTAACAATTGTATTTAACCCTCTTGCTAAATTATCCATATCATCTTTATATAAAATTGTTTTAGATAATAATTTATTTTTAGCTCTTTCCTGAAGCTCTTTAACTAATTCCTCATCAAACTCCTCAATATTAATTAACTCTTTAGAATCAACATATGCCACTTCTTCTAAAGAGGTAAATCCATTATCTATTAAAACTTCTGATATATCATCATCTACATCAAGGTTGGTATTAAACATTGTAACAAGATCTGACTTAGTATCATGCCTCTTATTTATAGACTCTGTTTTACTATATAGATTAATCACGCACCCTACTAATTTGCTTGCTAGTCTAACATTTATTCCATCAGGACCAATAGCTGAACCTAGTTTATCATCTTCAACAATAACCTCTATAATATGCTTTTCTTCATCAACAACAATACTATCAATTTCTGCAGGAGCTAGAGCATTAATTGCATATTGAGCTAATACAGGATCAAATTCAATAATATCGATTTTCTCTCCGGCAATTTCTGCAGTCACACCATCAACTCGTTGATTTCTAAAACCAATACATGCTCCTTTGGCATCAATCCGCGTATCATTAGTAGTAACAGCTACTTTAGCCCTAAAACCTGGCTCACGGGCAATACCTTTTATTTCAACTCTGTGAGTAGCAATTTCAGGAACATTGTTTTCTAGTAATTTGGCTAAAAACTCGTTACTCGTCCTACTTATTAATACTCTACCATTTTTAACTGTAAGATTATTTTTATCTAAATATCCTTTAACTACATCCCCTGGTTGTAAAACTTCACGAGGAATTAAATCATTTTTCATTATAATAGCTTCTATTTTTCCGCAATCTACTATAGCATTTCCCCGCTCAAATTTACGTACTTTACCTATTACTATACCCCTATTACGAGATAAATATTCATTAAGAACCTGCTCACGCTCTGCATCTTTAATTCGACTAGCAATAATATTACGCGCTGTTTGTGCAGAAACACGCCCTAAATCAATATTATCAATTTCTTCCTCTATAGTATCGCCAATCTCAGCCTCTCCATGCTTAGATATAGCATCTGACATTGATAACTCTTTATCATCATCATAGAAATCAATATCACTAACCACCACCCATTTACGAATAGTTTTATATTTTCCTGTATTTCTATCTATAATTACATCAATTTCTGGTTCATCATTAACAAAACTTTTTTTTGTTGCAATAGCAAGTGCTTTTTCTAAACATTGAAATACTACATCTTTATCTAGATTTTTTTCTTTAGCTAACACATCAACTAATAATAAAACTTCCTTACTCATCATAAATCCTTTTAAATAACATTTTTATTTTTTAGTTTTTAATTTACTTATTTTATTAGATTTAATTTCAAATACTAACCGTGCACGGTTTATATTCGTAAATTCAACCTCTATTACTTCTTTATTTTCCAACTCGAGTTTAATTAATTCATTTTCAACGTTTTTAATTATTCCCTGGAATACTTTTTGCTCATTAATTAACTCTTTAGTTTTTATCTTAACCATTTTTCCTATAAATCTATCATAATCTTTAAGATGTGTTAATGGTCTTTCAATCCCTGGAGAAGAAACCTCTAGCCGATTATAATCAATCTCTTCTACCAAAAATAATTTACTTAAATGGTTAGACACTCTCTCACAATCATCAATAGTTACCCCAACAGCATTATCAATAAAAACTCTAATTAGCTTAGTATGAGTAATTTCAACCTCAACTAATTCAAAACCAAGCCCAGTAACTGTCTTTTCTAAAATTTCACGTATTTTCATATTTTATAAAAAACCATAAATTTATTTATTAAACAAAAAAGTGAGTCTATAAAGACCCACTTACTTAACTTCAATTAAATGCTTTTTAATTAATATTGAAGCACATTTACATTATAAGTATTTATTATAACGCATTTTTAATACTTCTTGCAACCTTTTATTTTAAACTAAACATATAATACTAATAAAATAATAGCAACATAAATTAAGTACTTAATAAGATAATATCTTTTATAATGCTTTTTCTTATATTGCTGCCCTATTTGCTGTATAGCATAAATATATTTAAAAATTTTATTAATAAACCCAGTTCTATCATTGATGTTATTAGGTGAACTAGCAGACTTCATAATTGTATTACTGAAAAATTCATTCAACCATTTACCAACTGAAGTATGCATTGGTCTTGCCACATCACAGAATAAAATAAGTCTTTCTTTATCAGTGTTATTATATGCTTCATGTACAAATGTTTCATCAAATAAAACATCTTCACCATCGCGCCATGAATACTTTTGCCCATCCACAAAAATAGCACAATCATCTGAATTTGGAGTACTAAGACCTAAATGATAACGCAAAGATCCTGCATATGGATCCCTATGCAAACCTAATTTACCCCCAGGCGGTAATAGAGCAAACATCCCTGCTTTAACTTCAGGTATTTGTTTTAATAGCTCTGAAGTTATAGGACATTCTTCAATAGCTGATGGATGTGCAGTATCATACCATTTTAAATAAAATCTTTTCCAACCTTTTTTAAAAAAAGTATGAAAACCAGCATCATCATTATTATTATTTCCCGTGATTAACCCTTTATCCATTAACTTCAATCCTTCACTTCTAATAACTTGCCAATTTTTTCTCAAAATTGAAAGATTTGGAATATCTTGCACTAATAAATATGGTTTATTAGGAACAGCTGAAAATAAATACATTAAACAATTTATTGGTGACATTATAGCTGTATGATCTACAATCTGCCTTGAAAATTTTAGGCTTTTTTTCCCTCTAAAATGAGTATAAATAGTACAACCTAAAAAAATATAAATGACAACATACTTTAATGATATTATATTTTTAAATAATTCTACAAACATTTAAATCCCTTAAGATAAAAACCAATTCTTACTAAGTTCTATGAATAATAACTTCTTGCATTTTTTCCGTCAACATTTTACTAAAAAATAATAAAAATAAACTAAAAGCAATTATTATTGATCCAAACTTTAAAAAAAGCATAGAATAAGAATCAAAAACTTTAATAGTGCTATTATTGGCTATATCAAATAGAACATACACAAAGGCAAATAGTTTATCTTTAATTAATATACCTATTGCAATCGCTAAAAACCATACTACTTGAGCAAAACTGCCAAACCTTTTGGGGAATAATTGCGAAACCATTGAAGGCCCTATTGCTAAAACTAATAAGGTTGAAAAAGATAGTAAAATATCTATTAAAAATATCCATACTACAGAAATTTGATAATTTGTATCTATAAAATACTTTGTTGCTAAAGCTAATATTAAAAGACTTATTCCTAAAATAGCAATTGCTAAATTAAACTTTAAAGGAATACTTACTTGAATGTTTTGCTTTTGTAAAAAAATGTATAACCTAGCAAAAACTGGGGCAAAAATAATAATTAAAAAAGGGGGAAAATAATTAATAATATTACTAGATACATCATAACCAAATAAATTAAACTTAACATAGTGTAGAGAAAATGTAGAGATCACTGAAATAATTTGCAAAAAAATTATCCAAAATACACTAGCTATTAAAATTAAATTTAACGCTAAATATATACCTTTAGATTCATTCTTATCTAATTTTATGGCTAATAAAAGACAAATTATAATTGTTAAACCACTAAAAAGATAGAACATATATTGACAAAGATTTAACTTTTCTAACAATAATCCTAATATATAAGCAATAATAACACCTATAACTATTACAATAAGATTTACTCTTCGTAAAAATCGATTATTTTTTCCTGCTTGATTATCAGAATGAATAAATTCTTTTTTAAAAACCAAATATATGAATATAGCCAATAAAATAAATAAAGGAAAAAAAATTATACTAGAAAATTTAATTTTAATTAAAATTGGTACTAATATTATACCAACAAAACACCCAATACTCATAAACATATAGAAATATGTATATGCTGCATCTAAACGAGGATCTTTTGCTTCAAAACACCTGCTAATATAATTAACCGCATTAGTTTTAAATAATATATTACCTATTAAAATCAAACCTACACAAAAATTAAAAGATAAAAAATTATTAAAAATAAATAAAAAACTATATCCAAATAATAGAAACGATAAACCAAAAATATAAGATCTTCTCAACCCTAATATTTTATCGCCAATAACTCCTCCAATAATTATTAAAGCATATAATATTATATTTAAAGAAGCTAAAGATATTTTATTAGATAAAGAAATATTAAAATTTTTTGCATAAACAAATACTATTGTTTGAAAACCATAAAAAGCGAATCTTTCAAACAGCTCAATAAATAATATTAAATAAAATAGTTTTGGCATATGCCAAAAACCAGCTTTTATAATTTTTGAATCTATTTCTATTTCAGTATTCATTTAAAGATCCCATATTAAATATGTTCACTATAATAGCCAAAATAACTTTATTTGAAAATAGGTTTGCATTTTTCTAAAACTACATCTTTAGTAATAATAACTTTTTTTATTTTTTCTAAAGTTGGTAATTCAAACATAGGCTCTAAAAGAATATTTTCTATAATTGAACGTAATCCTCTAGCTCCTGTATTGCGCAACAATGCTTTTTTAGCAATTTCTCCAATAGCTTCTTCCTCAAAAACTAAATCTACATTCTGCATAGAAAATAATTTTTTATATTGCTTAATTAAAGCATTTTTGGGTTCTGTTAAAATAGCAATTAAACTACTCTCATCTAACTCTTCTAAAATAGCATGGACAGGTAATCTCCCCACAAATTCTGGTATTAAACCAAACCGAACTAAATCGTTTGGCTGAGAATCCTTAAGATATTGATTTTTACGTTTAGTATCACTTTTCGATACTACTTCAGCACCAAAACCAATACCAGATTTTTGGCTCCTTAACCGGATTATCTTCTCCAGTCCATCAAATGCCCCACCACAAATAAATAAAATATTTCGTGTGTCTAATTGAATCATTTCTTTACCTGGATGTTTTCTCCCTCCTTGTGGAGGAACATTGGAAATTGTACCTTCTATTAACTTGAGTAATGCTTGTTGTACTCCCTCTCCTGATACATCACGCGTAATTGAAACATTTTCAGATTTTCGTGCAATTTTATCTATTTCATCAATGTAAATTATTCCTCTTTGTGCTTTTTCAACATCAAAATTACAGTTTTGCAATAATCTTAATAATACGTTTTCTACATCATCCCCTACATAGCCAGCCTCTGTTAAAGTAGTAGCATCAGCTATTGCAAAAGGCACATCTAAAAATTTTGCTAAAATCTGTGCAAGAAGTGTTTTTCCCGAACCAGTGGGACCTATTAATAATATATTGCTCTTACTTAGTTCTACTTCATCATTACTTGAATCATAAATCCTTTTGTAATGATTAAATACCGATACTGCTAAAACTTTTTTTGCTTGTTCCTGACCAATTACATACTTATCCAATTCTGCTTTAATTTCTTTTGGTTTTGGAATTGGTTTTTCAGCCGCTGAAAACATATCAATATCTACTTTATCTGGAGCTGACTTTAAAATATCTGAGCAAACCTTAATACATTCATCACAAATGTGCCCATCTTCCCCACCAATTAAATGCTCAACTTGTTTTTCATTTTTACCACAAAAGGAACAATTTTTATCTATCATTCTTAAAACCTTTACTTATCTTCAACCATTTTCACTAAATCACTTTGAGAAGAAATCATAGCATCGATTAATCCATATTTTACTGCTTCTTCTGATGACATAAAATTATCTCTATCGGTATCACGCTCAATTTCCGCAATTTTTTTCCCTGTGTGTTTAGCCAATAACTTATTTAAATGCTGCTTTAAAAATAAAATATTTTTAGCATGAATTTCTATATCTGAAGCTTGCCCTTTAAAACCACCTAAAGGTTGATGTATCATAATTCGGGAACTAGGTAGAGCATAACGTTTGCTACCTGCTGCTAACAAAAAAGCTCCCATACTACAAGCCTGCCCAATACATAAAGTGTTCACATTGCATTTTATAAAGTTCATTGTATCATAAATAGACATTCCCGCTGTTACCGACCCTCCAGGTGAATTAATATAAAACCAAATATCTTTATCCGGATTTTCTGCCTCTAAAAATAGCATCTGTGCCACAACTAAATTAGCCGTTTGATCATTCACTTCACCAACTAAAAAAATTACTCTTTCTCTAAGTAGTCGAGAATAAATATCAAAAGATCTTTCTCCTTTAGAACTTTGCTCAACAACTACTGGTACTAAAGTATTCATGTGAATCATTTTTGCTCCTTCTTTTGAAATAATTTTTTAAAAATTGATTTATCTTCATACTTAAAATTATTAATCACATCTACTTCTTCTTTAAACACCTCAGATTTTGCTAACTGCATAGCAAATTGTTCCTTATAATATGGATAAGCATGAGCTAAAAGGTTAGCATAAAAAATAGCTCCTGAATTATCTCCTATCAATTTGTATATTATAACCTGTTTAAAAATACCCCCAGGATAAGGTAATTCATTACTTAACATGTCAATATATTTCTTTTGTTCTTCTATTGTTAATGCTGAGTTTGTCATTGCAAATGTCGGCATATTATAAGTATCTAATACCGATAACGCAGGTAGTACCCATAATTGATTATTATTAATTATTTTTTCTAGCTGTACTACATTATTTTTAAACATAACTTCCTCTTGAGGCCTATCTGTTAGTTCTATCACTTTACTGTAAATAGAAAAATTAACAAAACAAAACCATATAAACCCGGCAAATAAAACAGTAAATACTCCCTTAATTACCCGAGTGTTTGTAATGGTATAAACAGCTTTATTTATTGATAAAAAGAAAATAAAATAAGCTAAAAAATATGCATACCATAAAGGATATTGAAACAAACTTTGAGTAAAAATAGTTAAAATCATAAATAATAAGAATAATGTCGCATAATTATTAAATTTTTTAAACATATAGTATAGAGAAAAAGCAAAACCATATACCATTGAAATAATAAAACCAACTATTCCTGTTTCTGCCAAAATATTTAAAGGAGTATTATGGCTATGAGTATATAGGGCTGAATTAGCAGGAATATACATAAACCTATCAGATAACATAAGATAAATAGCTTCTTTGGAATACTGATACCAACCAACCCCAAATAATGGATTATGAATAAACATTATTATACATTTATACCATTCATAAAATCTTCTATAGGTTGATTGTCCTATATTTTCAGAACTAAAGCGAAAAATCCCAGAAGTTATATCCCTTCCATTAATTAATAAAATGATTTTTGGGAGAAAAATTTCTAAAACTAATAATCCTAAAAATAAAAATAAAACTATTAACAATACTTTTTTATTTTTAGATTTATCATTAGTTTTTCTATTTATAAACATAAAAATAAATAATGATAAAAATGCTGCAATAAAGAAAGCAAAAGGTGTTCTTGAAGTGGTAATAGTTAACATAACTAAGAAGAATGTACTATATAATGTAAAAATTAATAAATTTATTTTTTCTATAAAATATAAATAAGCTAAGGCAAATAATCCTATAGTAATAAAATCTACATAATCATTTTTTTGTCCAATATTACCAAACGCATATATGCTGTCTGAACCTACATATAAAATGTAATCCCGAAAATTTTCTGCAATACCCGTGAATTGTAATAAAGCATACAAAGCTTGAATTGTACTTCCTATTAATACCGCAAAAGCAACAGTTTTTATAAGCTTTTGCTGTTGCAGTTCATCATTTTCTACTAAAGATGTTACACCAATTGAAAGAAAATATAAGACAAAAAGTTCTAATGCAACTGCTAAATTAACACCAGGAATTCTTATATTTGTCACCCAAATCTGTCCAATTAAAAGTATGGTAAACAATATTGATGCTATACCTGCACTAGAAACTGAGAGTTGGTTTACTCTATAAAATGTAAGTAATGAAAATACCGCTGCAATCATAAGGACTAAAATTTCACTATAAAATTTTGATACCGGAAAATAACTATATGGCACTAATAAGGGCACAATAAATAACGAAAAAATTGATAAATTAATTAATTTATCAAGTACTCTTGCACTAATATGTTGCTTAATCATATATTTTTATCCTTTTTTAATGCCAAAAAGCATACCAAGCAATATCTTGATATTCCCAATATTGCTTGATATATTTACTATTCGGAAAATTTAATGCTAATATATTTTGAGTAGCTTCACTTAAATCTTTTTGATTCAAATTCTTATAAGCTACTACTTGCAATGCTAAAGCTTCTTCTATATACTGAGTTTTTGGATAATTTGTAATTATATTTTGTGCCCTGCCAATTGCTGCTAAATAAGCTTTTATCCTCATGTAGAATCTAGCCCTATATATTTCTCCCCTAGCCATTGCATTTACCAACCTATTAATCTTATCTTTTGCATCTGGTGTAAACTTTGAATCAGGAAACCTAGTCACTAATTCATAAAAAGAAAAGTATGCTTCTTGTAAGCTTTTCGGATCTCTTTCACTTAAATCTTGACCAGTAAACCTTGAAAGTAATCCGTTATCATTTTTGTAATTGATATAACCCTTCAAATATAGTGCATAATCCATATTTGGATTTGTTGGATATGTTTTTATAAACTGATCCAACGTAGGCAGGGCAAATTCTGCTTCATTATGCTGATAATACGCGTAAGCCAAATCTAATAAACCTTGTTGTGCATATATCCCATATGGATAAGTAGATTCTAAAACTTTATATAATTTAATTGCTTTAGACCAATTACCATTTTTCAACGTAGTATTAGCCTCGTTGTACAATTTCTGAATAGTCCATTTTTTTGCTTCACTTCTAACTGCATCTTCACTGTCTGCACAAGAAAACAAGAATAGTGATAAAATCACAAGTATTAAATTTTTTTTAAAAGAAAGCATTTGTTATGTCTTCACCTCAAATAAAGATGCTAAATATTCCTGATAAATTTATAGGACAACGTTTAGATAGCACTCTGGTCGCGATTATACCAGAATTATCAAGAAATCGCCTAACAAATTGGATTAAAAATGGTTCAATATTAGTAGATAATCATTTAGCTAAAGCAAATTATAAAGTATTAGGTGGCGAATTAATTACCATTAAAATTCCCCTTAGTGACGATGTACTAGCATTTGCCCCAGAAAATATTAGCTTAAACATTATCTATGAAGATAAGGACATAATTGTAATAAATAAACCTGCAAATTTTACTGTACACCCTGGGGCTGGTAACTGGCACGGCACTTTATTAAATGCTCTTTTATACCACTTTAAAGAACTTGCATTAATACCTCGAGCTGGTATAGTACACCGCCTAGATAAAGATACAACTGGTTTAATGGTAATAGCAAGAACATTACAATCTCAGGCTAATTTAGTAAAGCAACTTCAAAATAGAACAGTTACAAGAATTTATCATGCTATTGTTGAAGGAAAATTAAATAAAGAGGGGGTAATTAATAAAAATATTGGCAGAAATAATAAAAATAGAATTAAAATGACTACTCTTGAATTTGGTGGCAAAGAAGCTATTACTCATTATAAAGTTTTAGAATATTTCCAACAATTTAGCTATATTGAATGTCAATTAAAAACTGGTAGAACTCATCAAATTAGAGTACACTTAAAATCAATTAATCACCCAATAGTAGGTGACCCATTATATTCTACAAAAAAAAACCATTATAGTAATTCAATTATGGAAGCTATCAAAGAATTAAATCGTCAAGCCCTGCATGCTACTAAATTAAGTCTCATTCATCCTATTACTAATAAAGAAATATCATGGGAAATACCTTTAGCAAAAGATATGCAAAATTTATTAACAAAACTAGAAAAAATCTCTAACCATTAAACTATAGGAGCAAAATACTCATGCTAAACAATCCAAATTTTCTTCAAGCTAATTGGAATGCCCCAGCAAATGTAAAAACTATTATCACCACTAGAATTGGTGGATATTCTACAGGAAAATTTGATAGTTTTAATTTAGCATTACACGTTAGCGACAACCATGAAATCGTAATAAAAAATCGTAAACTTCTAAAAAAATATTTGCCCTCTGAACCATTTTGGCTAAACCAGACACATAATAATTATGTTATAAATTTGGATAACGTTGAATCCAATTCAAATTTAATATTTGATGCAAGCATTACATCAGTTAGAAATAAGGTTTGCACAATATTAACAGCTGATTGCCTACCAATTCTATTAACTAATAAAAAAGGAACTTTTGTTGCCGCAATCCATGCAGGCTGGAGAGGGCTTTTAAGTAATATTATTGAAAACACTATAAATATGCTAAAACCAGATTCTACTATCCTTGCATATATTGGCCCTTCAATCTGTCAAAAACATTTTGAAGTAGGAAATGACGTTTTTAATAAATTTACTAATATTTCTCAGAAAAATATAAATTATTTTAAAGAAAAATTTTCAACTAATAATGAAATTAAATATTATTGTAATTTAATTGAAATAGCTAAAGACTTATTGTTAAGTGCTGGGTTAGATTCTAAGAATATATGGGTTAGTAATGAATGCACTTATTGCAACAACGATTTATTCTATTCATACAGGAAAAATAATATAACTGGTAGAATAGCTAGTTTAATATGGTTAGAATAATTTTCTTTAAACATGCTAGAATTACTAATTTTAATTTATTAAGGAACTATTAATGTTAGCTAAAAGACTTGAAACCCGTCATTTAAATATGATTGCTTTAGGTGGTTCAATAGGAACTGGAATATTTTTAGCAAGCGGATATGCTATTAGTCTTGCTGGTCCAGGTGGTGCTTTACTAGCTTACCTATTAATATCAATCATGGTATTTTTTTTAATTACAAGTTTAGGTGAATTATCAACCTATAATCCATCTAGTGGCTCTTTTTGCGAACACTCTAGTTTATACGTAAATAAACCATTTGGTTATGCAATGGGTATTAATTATTGGTTTAATTGGGCAATTACTATTGCCGCTGAAATATCTGCAGCAGTAATTGTAATCAAATATTGGTTTCCACATGGTTCAGATTTTTTATTTTCAGTATTATTTTTCTTTACAGTTTTAGGTTTAAATTTATTTTCTGTACGTATATATGGGGAAATAGAATACTTAATGTCCATTACAAAAATAGGTGTTATTTTAATTTTTATTATCTTGGGTAGTATTTTGGTTTGCAAAAACCCAGACTTTGGAGCACATAATCTTGTAATTCAAGATGCACCTTTTCATAATGGAATAAAAGGATTTTTTGCTGTATTCTTAGCTGCTGGATTCTCTTTTCAGGGATCAGAATTAATTGGTGTGTCAGCTGGAGAAGCAAAAAATCCAAATGAAAGTATTCCTCGTGCAGTAAGAAATGTGTTTTGGCGACTATTTTTATTCTTTATACTTTCAACATTAATAATAAGTTTATTAATTCCATTTAATGACCCTCAACTAGCAACTCAAAATGATGTTCATACTAGTCCTTTTACTTTAGTATTCTCTCATTATTTGAATGGAAAATTAGCGGCTAATTTACTCAATTTTGTTATATTAGTTGCAATTTTATCAGCAGCAAATGCCAGCATGTACTCATCAACAAGAGTATTGTGGTATATGTCACATAAAAACCAAGCGCCAAAAATATTTTCCAAATTAACCACTTATGGTTTACCCGTAAATGCTTTAATTGGTACAGCAATTGTTGGCTCAACAGTATTCTTATCTTCCTTAATCAGCAATGGTGTTTTATTTACTAAATTAGTAAATGTTTCTGCAACTTGCGGATTTATTGCTTGGTTTGGCATTGCCGTTAGCCATTATTATTTTCGCCAACATGAGATTAGAAATGATGCATCAAAACTCATTTATAAAGCAATCCTATATCCTTTTGGTCCCATTTTTTCCATGATATTTATTACCATAATTATCCTTGGTCAAGGCTATACATTAGTCAATAATTGGACTCTTAGCGGATTTATCGATATTTATGGTGCCTTAATAATATTTTTATTTTTGATGATTTATTACAAATATTTTAGAAAAAATATAGTCACTACTTGAATACAAAAGAAATAGAGTGTTGTTCTTATTTATTAAAGGGAATGACACTTAAAAATATTACTCAAATAACTAATCTTTCATTTAGGACAACAGAGTCTCATATCAATCAAAAAAAATTCTTTAACGTTTGTACTAAAAAAGAAGCTTTGTTGAAGGTATATAAAACTGGATTTAGAAACAAAAATTATAATAAAATAGATTTAATTATTAACAAAACTCATATACCCCAACTGATTCTTCACACTAAATGTGTTTTTAATACTTACTATTTATTCTGCGTAAAGAATATTCATGCAACAACGCTATATACCAGTTAGTTTACGTAAAGGTGTCAAAATTGTTACTTTAAAGATTAATTTATTTCGTGTTAATATTACCCAAACTTACTATTAATAATGATTAGCATACCCAATAAATACATAGGAAGTAATATAAATAGAATTATAAATGTAGCTAATTTAAGCTTTAGAAAAAAATCATATTAATTATATTTCAGCTAAATGGAACAACAGCTATTGAGTCATCAATAATCTAATATAGTAAGCAGGAAATAAATATTTTTTTAAACTTTTTAAAAAGGTAGTATCGTGACTACAGCACTTAACACTTCTTTAGTTGGTAAAAGTATAACAATAATACCGGCATGCACTTCTAGTAAATTAGATCAACTTAATGAATATCGTTTAACTTCAACTTTAGATAAAGATGTGAATAAACAAATTGAAGAATATCTACAAGAAGGAGAAGATTTTTTAAAAAATTTATCAGACACCGATGTAGTAAACTTATCTTTATATTTATTTTACTCAAAGAATGGCATAGAGAATATTGGAATAACTGACTATCTTTTTAACACAGCGCTTTTTTATAACGAAGATTACTATAAAAAAATCTTAATTTTATGTAATATCATTAGTAATAGATTAGAAAAAGTTTCTATTATAAAAAGTAATTCTTATTTCAGTAGTGATAAAAACCTTCAAGATTCAATACGAGTTATAATAGATCAGATAAAAATACATATTCTTGAGCCAAAACTTAAGTTATTGAACAGTTTTAAACCTTCAAATAATAAAGAAATAGAAAAAGAAAAAATAGGATATGAACTAAGTAATTTAATTCAAATGCTTGATTCTTATTACCGTGAAATTAAAAGCGGAACTACAAATAGCTTTGCTCAGCAATTACCCCAACTTGCTTTATCTAATGCCTTAACTGATGGAGGAACAGCCATTACTCCTTTTGCTAATAACGCAGAAGGAAACATGGCTACACTTGCAATAGCAGGAGGCCTTATGGGCTTAGCTAATCAAGGCACAGGTATTAATAGCTCTAAGAGGTGCATTACTAAGCTCCAAAAACAATACTTACTTAAATTAATCAAAGATTATAATATGGCTCAAGGTGTGATACCTGAAGCATCACGAAAATTTTGTGAAAAATTTCTAGCAATTAAACGTAGTGCAAATGGAAATAATTTTATATCAAAGAGATTTTCTTCTCATAGCAAAAGAGAATTTAACAAACTTTTCCATCTTGAAATGCCTAAAATTGCTCTAAATAAGTCCCCAGAAGAAATGTTAGGCGGTTACATTGAAATTAAGGCAAAACTTAAAAGATATATTAAAGAATCAAAATATCAAGCTTTAAATACATTTTTAGATAGCATTCAAAGAGAAGAGAATTCTAAAATTGAAAATTTGATTATAGAAAAAATAGTATTTAAAAACGGTAATTTTAGGGGTAATTTATATGCACACTTGATTCATGCATGGAAAGGCAAAAATACTTCACTGCCTTCGGATTCTAAATCGCTTGATTCTTTAGAACTTGCTATAATAAAATTAGGGGCATTAAAAAAAGAAGTAAATAAAACAAATGAGTCTAATTTTGAAAGGCTATTTCAACTTGCTATAAATTTAAAAGCGAATGATAGATATACATTTTTAAGTGATTTGGAAAATTTACTTTTTGCAATTGATTCAAGTGAATGTACTTCTACTCAAAAAAATAGTATTATTCAATATTTAGATAAAGAATTTAAATCAAGTGAAAATAATCCTAAATTTAATTTAATCAGGCACAAAAGAAATCTTTTAAATGTAAATCTTTTTGGCACAGCTATAGGTTATCAATCTTTTGCTGTAGGAAGCGTTATTGGATCTGGCTTTGTTGCAAGTGGTTTAAGTTGGACTGGGTTTGCAGCTTTATGGCCACTATTGGAAATCCAAAAGACTGGTAACACTACTACTTATTCAAGTGCAACAGAAATTTTAAATTATTACAAAAATAAAATTAAATTGGAAAAATCAAAGGAATCTAAGAGTCAAGCTTCAGATAAAAATGATTTGAACTATTATAGAAAATGTATAACAGATTCAATTTATAAAAATGAAAATTTAGAAAATAGATTCACATCTATCCTTAGAGATTTAAAGGAAATTAAAAGTAAAAGTTTACAGTATGTTCTTTTAACTAGCACCTTTAAGGGAGAGTTGCTTATTAATAAATTATTTACTGAATTGTTAAAATCGAATGGGACTACTTCTATCTCTAATACTAAAACACCAGTAGCAGAATTAATAACTTTATGGCAAAATTGCAGTAAACCCTTTATTTTATCGAACTTAATTATAGAAGATACTTCTTTAGAATCAATGGATTTTAATAGATTTAAACAATATGTAGCTAATATAAAGCCTAAATTTGGCCCTGAGGCATTTATAGCGTTTTATCATATTATAGCTGTTATTTTAGATAAGAATAATCCAGAAGAACAGCAAGAAAAATTATTATGGTTTGCTCAAGTTATTAAAAGAGCAGAAACTGATAATACCTCTAATTGGCGTCCTTTAATTCAAGAATCTAAAAATAAACAATATGTAAAACGATTACCACTAAGGATTATAGGAGCTTTAATTTGGTCAGTAGGGAGTAAATTGATTGTTTCAGCTCTCGTTAGTACTGGTTTAGGCATTATACCTGCTGCCTTAGGTTTATTATTTTTAAATGCTTTACGTGGTCTATTTTATGCTCTAGCCGCCGATCAAGCAAGCAAAAATCTAACTAACTCTAAAAAAGCATTAAATGTATCCTATTTACTTTATCAAAACCTTAAATATGGAGAAGATATTAATATTAACCGTAAAAAAGAAATAAAAAATTTTACAAATTTTATTCAGAGCAACAAAATATATTACAATGGGTTAAAAAATCTGTATGAAAACAAAAAAAATATTTACAACATATTTGAATGTTATAGTGAGAAAGATAAGAAAAAAGATGAGGAACAACATCTTTTGAAATTAAATACAGCAGCTAGTAAGGAAGCAGTATTTTTGGCAATAGATTCTATCATGGTCGAACTTTCTAAAGAGGTAGTTGATAAGTATTCTGCAAGTGAAGCCATTGTAAGATTATTATATATTTTAGACAAAGCGACATTCAATGAAGCAACTGAAATTAAGAGTGCTACTATTGAAGAGAAGGATTTACAAATTAAAAAATTAAAATCCTTAATTATAACTTCAATAAAGTTTCAATTTTGTAATGGAATGCTAGTATTTTCAAAACAATTGTCCCGCAAAAGAGGTGTGTTTTCAGTTTATGATTTAGCTTACGCTTTATTTAGTTTTCCCGCGATAGCTGCAAATTGCTTTCATGCTGGCCCAATACTACAAGCAATCGTCGGAGCGATTTCGGATACTGTGGGATTGAAACTTTCTAGTAAGGAGAATAAAAGTAATAAGACGACGTCGTTTAAGCATGGTAAAAATGTTTTTCGTAGGTTTGAAGAAAGATATTATCAATATTCACCCGTAAAGTGAAGCGTCAGATTAATAGACTTTTTTTATAATCCTTAATTTTTGCCAACTCAATTTTAAATAAATAAAGGTGTATCTCTTTTCATATCCATTATAAATAACTCATATTTCTTATTTATATAACTTAATTTACAAAATTACTTTTACTAATTTTAATATAACTCAATTATATTATGAAATATGGAAAACATTAGTTATTACTTTTGAATCAGGCATTACATTTTATGTTTTTTAATAACTTTATAAAACATTTATTTTTCCTATTTTAGAAGAATAATCTTTAGCTAGTAAACTAACTTGATGTACGATTCTTAAAGATAACTCTTTATATATTTTTGCAATCTGGGTGTCCTCAAAACCTATAGGACTCCCTTCATCTGAAGATTGGCGAATGCTAATATCTAATGGAAGTTTAGCTAATATTTCTAAATTGTAATCTTTTGCAATCTTCTCTGCCCCCATTTCTCCGAAAATAGCTTCTTTAAAACCACAATTAGCACAAATATGAATACTCATATTTTCTATAATGCCCAAACATGGAATATCTAATTTTTTATACATTTCAATACTTTTAATTACATCAATTAACGCAATATCTTGTGGTGTTGTAACAGCTATCACTGCTGTAATAGGCATTTTCTGACACATAGTTAAATGTATATCGCCAGTACCAGGAGGCATATCTATAATTAAAAAGTCTAATTCACCCCATTGAGTATCATAAAGTAATTGATCTAATGCTTTGCCTACAATTGCTCCGCGCCAAATTGCCGGTTGCTTTTCTGCTATCAAAAAACCAAACGAAATAATTTTAATTCCAAATTTTTCTAACGGAACAAAACATTTATCTAATACTTCTGGTTTAAAATCTCTTTCTCCAACTAATATAGGAATCGATGGCCCATAAATATCCGCATCTAATAACCCTATTTTTATACCTAATTGAGCTAAACTTGTGGCTAAATTTATTGCTGTAGTCGATTTACCTACACCGCCTTTTCCAGAAGTAACTGCAATAATATTTTTTATATTTGGTATGCGCGTTTGGCCTGCTTTAATTCTATGTGGTATAATTTCTACCTTTGAAATTTGATGAGTTGTATCCATATAACCTTATCCTATTTTAAAATTACATATTATAATATAAATACGAGAATAATAACTAACATATAAGCTCTTTTTTACATAATGCAAGATTATAAAGTTAGTTTTGTTTTAAGCAAATAATTAAAAAGGTTAAAATTAATGATAGATGAATTAGTAAACGAAAATCAAGAACAAAGTATAATACAACCTGAAATACAGCAATTTGAACCAATCGCTCCAACAATCAATATTGATGATTTTAATAAATTAGATTTACGCATTGCAAAAATTATAGATGCAAAACATGTTGATGGTGCAGATAAATTAATTCAATTAACATTAGATATTGGCATTGAAAAACGAAACGTTTTTGCAGGAATCAAATCTGCTTATAACCCTGAAAACTTGATAGGAAAATATACAGTAATGATTGCAAACCTTCAACCACGAAAAATGAAATTTGGTTTAAGTGAAGGAATGGTGTTAGCAGCAAGTTTTGAAGATAAAAATAGTGGCATTTATTTATTAGAACCTCATAATGGTGCCAACTTAGGGATGCGTGTGCATTGAAAGAATTAATACTAGCCTCTAATAATAAAGGTAAAATCAAAGAATTTACTGAAATATTTAATAAAATTGGAGTTAAAATTATCCCTCAGGAAAGTTTAAATATTCCTGAAGTTGATGAACCATACAAAACTTTTATTGAAAATTCTCTACATAAAGCTCGTCATTGTAGTAAATACACTAAATTGCCTGCATTAGCTGATGATTCAGGGCTTTGTGTATTAAAATTAAATGGGGCTCCAGGAATTTATTCTGCACGTTATGCAGGGTATAATAGCAATAATATTATAAATAACCAAAAACTCATTGATGAATTATATAAATCAGGGGTAGATTTTAAAAGTAATTTAAATGATCAAAAAGCTTATTTTTATTGCACTCTAGTTTTAATTCGTTATGAATTAGATCCACAACCGCTAATTGCCGATGGATTTCTTAATGGAATAATTATAGAAAAAGGTCTTGGCGATAATGGCTTTGGTTATGACCCTCATTTCTTCTTGCCAAACTATAAAAAAACCTTAGCTCAATTAGAGCCAAGTATTAAAAATCAAATTAGTCATAGAGGAATGGCAATTGAAAGCCTTTTGACTAAAATTAAAATATCAAATTTATTTTAGGGAAAAATTTATGCAACATAATAATAATTTTTTAACTTTAGTTGAAGAATGTAGACCATATATAAAAGAAGTCGATGTTGATACAGTTAAACAAAAATTGGAAAATAAAAATAATTTTACTTTAATTGATGTAAGAGAAGATCATGAGTGGGCACAAGGGCACATTCCTAATGCCATACATTTAGCAAGAGGTATAATTGAACGTGATATAGAACAAACCATTTCAGATAAAAACCACGAAATTATTCTCTATTGCGGTGGTGGTTATCGTTCAATATTATCAGCATATAATTTACAAAAAATGGGGTATGTAAATGTTACCTCAATGGCTGGAGGAGTTCGTGATTGGCTAAATTCAAACTATAAGTTAGTCATTTAAAAAATAATAACTTTTAACTTGCTAATAGTTTTAATCAACTTTTAGAATTTTAATACTTCAGATAATTTGAATGTTGGTTTAAATGTTTCAGGATCTAAAATAAATTTTCTAACACATTCTTTGTATTTAGGCTGAATAAATTTATAAATAAAGTCTACAATATCTTTTTTTCCCAATTGAAATGGCAGTTTCTCAAAATACAATTCAATCAAAGTACTAAACATCGCATACTTATCAATAGCGACCCCAAATTTTTTAGGTTGTAAAAGAAGAATATAGGGACAATATGCCTCAGTACCTCTAGCTCCATTTCCTAAATTTTCAAAATTTGCTACAAAATCAACATCCGATAAATATATTTCTCCATTCTTTAAAAACATATTATCTGGTTTTATATCCCTATGAATAATTTGTTTTTTATGTAATCTTTCAATATCTAAAATTAATGGTTTAAAATCTTTAAGATTTTCAGAGGTCAGTTTATATTTAATTTCTCTTAAATTTTCTCCTAAATCAACAGCTACAAGTAAATTATTTGTAACTTGGTATTGAGGTACTATCCTGGGTGTATTATTAAATATCTTTAATATTTTGGCAGGTACTTTTTCCATTCTTTCCCATGAATTTTTATTATGGATTATAAGACCAACTGATTTACCAGAATGTTTGTATACCATAGTTTTAAATGCACCCCTAGGAAGATTATTATTAGTTAAGTGATTATCGGTTGGATCTTCTAATACCTTTTGAAGTGTAGGACTTCTAAAACCAATGTTTTTATGTTTTTCATTTATTATTTTATGAAACCCTGTTTCTTTATCTACTCTACCTCTTACTAAAAATCCTCTAACTAATTTTTGTATTTTAGGACAAATAAATTCCGACTCCCATTCTTTTAAAAAAAAATTTTCATTAAATTTAAGGTTTAATGAGCCATCTTTATTTATATATTTTTCAATTATCTCAAACTCATGCTTATTAGTTGAAACAGTAAAAAGTGGTAAATTATCAATTTTATAGCATAATTCTTTATTTAATTCATTTTTAGTAATTGTTAATAAAAGTGGCTTATTATTTTTATCTAAATTAATAAGTTGATAAATTTTATTAAAAGCAACAAACTGCATAAATCTATTGCCATGTGTTTTATAGTTACTGTACAATTTGTTATATAAAGATTGTAACTGCTTTTCTTTATTTTTAACAGTACTTATACCTCCTAAACCTATAGCTTTTAAAATTTTGTGCCACCCCCTCAATTTCATAGCTTCTTCTTTTGATTCAATCATCTTAATTAATCTAAAATCACTAAACCTTCCTATATTAGGAATATTCACAGTTGTCATAGTCAGTCCTTAATTTATATATTGATGGATATATTCTAATAAAATCTTCTAGAAAAAATAGTGAAAAATTATCATCAAAGAAAAAACCTGTTGCTATATTATATTTAATTATTTAGCGGCAAAATAGTACTTTAAACTTTCTTGCCAAGTTGGCATTTTATAATATTGCTGTAGTTTATTTATAGATAATGCAGAAAATTTTGGTCTTTGAGCTTTAAATTTATAGGTAATAAACATTTTAGGAATTATTTTCTTTCCATCTAAACCAGATAAAAGGAAAATCTCATGGGCAAAATCAAACCAGCTGCAATAATTGCTACTTACACAATTATAAACTCCATACTCTTCTACCCCTTGCTCTATAAATGATACTATACATTTAGCTACAAATATAGTTGCTGTAGGGCAAGTAATTTGATCTGCTATTACACCTACTTGTTCTAATTCTTTGGCTAATCTTTGCATTGTTGTAATAAAGTTTCCACCTTTGCCTGAAGCTCCAGCTCTACCAAATAACGCAGATACTCTAAAAATAAAATATTTATCATGGTAATTTTTTATAGCAATTTCTCCTGCAAATTTAGACAAACCGTATATATTTAAAGGAGATTCACGATCAGTTTCTGAATAAGGTATATTTGTTTTTCCATCAAAAACATAATCTGTTGAAATATGAAAAAGTATTATATTTTTATCATGGCAATACTTTGCTAAAAAATAAGCAAAATTTGTGTTAACATTAAAAGCTAGATCAGGGTTATCCTCACAACCATCAACATTAGTTATAGCAGTGCAATTTAATATATATTTAAAATTATAACCCGATAGTTTTTCTGTAATATTATCATGCAAAATATCATAATCTTGACGATTCCATGCTAAAACCGATAATTGCTTATTAATACATTCTTGATATAAATCAGAACCTAATTGCCCATTAGCTCCTAAAATCAAAATTTCCTTATCCATTATTATCCTTAAATCTTAATTATATAATTGTTTTAATGGGGGTATTTCACTGCGAGATTTAGCAGATGCTTTATAAATTTCTATTTTACGGAAATAATCATAAAATTTTGGGTTTTTATTTTTAATTTGACTGTATAATCTCGCTTCTTCTACCTGAGTATCAGTTTTAATTTGCTGCGCTTGATAATACGCATCTTTAATCAATTTTTGCTTATTATTTACATTTGAAACCCCACTTAATAATTCAGGGAGTGGTAATAAAAATAAATTTTCTATTTCTAATTTCTCAACAATAATACCTAAATTATCTAATTGAATCGGCATATCATTTATTTCTTTCTTTTGATTTATATGACTTAAAGTATTTGAAGCAGCAAAAGACTCTACTTTTAAGATTAATTCCTTATCTACTAAATTATTAAATTCAGTTGAACCATATTTTTTTACGACACTCAAATATATAATAGGATTAATTACATGCCAATTAACTAAGATATTTAATTTGATTTTGCTTAAATCTTTTGTTGTTAATTGTTTAGATATCTCTAATAAAAAATTTCTTTGATTCATAAATATATAATTAATATGATTTATTAAAGGCAAAGCAAAATGTGTTCCTACAACATATACTTTATGATTATTACGATAATCAGTTAAAACCACATTCTCTCTATCATCAACTGTAAATACTCCACTAATAACAAATATTAATAAGAATAACCCTAATATAACAATTTTTCTCATTTATTATTCTTTCAAAGCATAACTTTTTTATTAAATATCCCGATAACGCTTAACTATTCTTGATAAATCTCTTAAATTTTTTCTTACCTTTTCTGTTTGCTCATCTTGATTAGATAATGAAAAAATTTCTGATAAGCTTAAATTTAATAAAGCATAATTATCTTGCATATTAGAAGGAATTGATAACAACATATCATAATACATCTGTTCTATAATATTTTGAGGATTTTTTTGATATTGAATTAATAATTTATTAAATTTATCAATATTTACCTTTGTAAGAGCAATTTGGTTTTGATGATATTCGTTCGCAGCCAATAATAATTTATTTACTATATCTATAGGCTCGTCATTTTTTTTTATTAAAGTATTAGTTTTAAATTTATTTAAAGATTCAATATCTAGTTTGTTTATTTTTATCCCATAATTTAATAAATCTTTGTTTAATTTATACCTTATCTCATTTGCAGTTACAATCAAGTTTGTATCTAATAATTCTCCCTCTATCTTATTAGCTATATATTGCCTAATCGCTACTCTCATCTTCCATTTCACTATTTCGACTATTTTATTATCATTTTGTAAAATTGATAAAAATAAATCTCTTGGTTCAATAATTTGATAGGTAAAATTAGCAGTAAATTCAAAGGGCTTTAAATCTTTCGATAAAATAATATAATCTGCATCATCAAAAGATGCTTTGCCTATGTGGATATTTTCACTAACTGCTGCATTAATTAAATATAACTGATCAATTGGATAAGGTGCATTAAAACCGAACTTAATACCTTTAACTACTCTAGCAATTTTTCCATTTCTAGTAACTACTCCATACTGATTATCTGATAAATAATAAAATCCTGTAATAGCCCATAAAAATATCAATAGAAAAATGATTGTTAAAGTAAAAATCCAATTCTTTATTTTTACTTTATTATTTTGACCGTTGAAACTATTTTTTGAATTACCTTTTTTACCTAATATTTTAGCTATTTTATTATTTATTTTATTTACTAAATTGTCTATATTTTCCCTAGGTTGATTTTTTTTTACAAAATTTTTAATATTTTGTCTAAAATTCATACTTTTTCATTCTCAAAATCAAATGGTTTTGTAGGAACAATAGTAGAAATTGCATGTTTATATATTAACTGATTTATTTTACTATTACCATCACGTAATAAAACAATAAATTGATCAAAAGATGCAATAATACCAGATAGCTTTATACCATTAATTAAATATATTGAAACTGGAATTTCCTCTTTATGTAATACAGTCAAATAAGATTCTTGTAGTGGCAATATTTTTTCTAACATAGTTTACACCCTTAAAAAACTGTAGTCTCTATACTATAATTTTATTACTTATCCTGTGATTTATAAGGATTATTACTATTTTTATATTCAATTCTAAGTGGAGTACCAACTAAATTAAAAACTTTACGTAATGATCTTTCTAAATACTTAGTATACGATTTACTTATATTTTCCACATTATTTCCATGAATTATAACAATGGGTGGATTTGAGCCACCTTGATGTGCATAACGTAATTTAGGTCTAAAGCCACCTTTATATGCAGGTTGCTGTCGATTAACAGCTTCATTGACTATACGCGTTAATTGTGGTGTAGCCATTTTAATAAATGCAGATTCAAATGCTTGGTTAATAGATTTCATAAGTTCACCAATCCCTTTTTTATGTAGCGCTGAAATATAATTAAATTGCGCAAAATCTAAAAAATGTAACTTTCTTTTCAAATCAGCTTTTATTTTAATACGATCATCTTCTGATAAATTATCCCATTTATTAATTGCAACTACTATAGATTTTCCAGCATCTAACGCATAACCGACAATTGTAGCATCTTGCTCTGCAATATCTAAACGAGCATCTAAAATTAATACTACAACATTTGCATCACTAATTGATTGCATTGATTTTAAAATAGAAAACTTTTCAATTTTATCTATAACCTTACCTTTTCGTCTTATGCCTGCTGTATCAATTATAGTATATTTTTTTTCATATTTTTCAAAAGAAATACTAATACTATCCCGTGTTGTACCTGCCTCATCAAAAACAATAACTCGCTCTTCCCCTAAAATACTATTTACTAAAGTAGACTTACCAACATTTGGCCTACCTACTATTGCAAAAGTAATTCCCTTTTCTTCTTCATCTTCTTTTTCATCACTTGAAAAATTAGTCAAAATATCTTCTATTAAATGAAAAACTCCTTCCCCATGACTTGAAGAAATAGGGTGTAAATTAGATAATCCTAATTCATAAAAATCACTAATAACTAGGAACTTATCCATTCCCTCAGCTTTATTTACCGCTACATAAACTGGTTTTTTAGTAAGCCTTAATTGGTTAGCAATCAATTTATCCTGGGGTTTTATTCCTAAACGGCCATCAACTAAAAAAATTACTGCATCTGCTTCTAAAATTGCCTGCTGGGTTTGCCTTGCCATTTCGTGCATAATACCATTATCAATTAAAGGCTCAAAGCCCCCAGTATCTACTAATAAATACTCTTTTTTTCCTAAACGTGCCGCCCCATAATGTCTATCCCGCGTAAGCCCCGCTATATCAGCAACTAGTGCATTACGTGACTTTGTTAAACGATTAAATAATGTTGATTTACCAACATTTGGCCGACCTACTAATACTATAACTGGCTTCATATAATTTAATGAATCTCTTTCGATAAAATTCCAACATCAATTGATTGTGAATTAAAAATATTTTCTATATCTTTAACATTGTATGTATAATTCATATTACAAAACTCACAAGTTACTTTAACCTCACCTATTTCTTCAATTATACTTTCTGCTTCTTTTTTTCCTAATCCCTTTAACATATCAGTTACTTTATTTTTGCTACATGTACAACTAAATTTAACTTCTCTTGGATTAAATACAGTTATATCATCTTCATAAAATAGATTTTTCAGTATTTTTGCTAAATCTTTATTCAAAAGCTCATCACAAGTTAAGGTTTGCGCTAATAAAAAAACCTTTAATAATTCATCAGTAAATAAATCTATTTGCTCGGGTAATTGTTGCAAAATGAACCCTACAATTTTATTTCCTGTATAAGCAATAACACAAACAGAACGTAACTGCTCCGATTGAAGCATATATTTATCTAATAATTCCGAAATAGAATAATTTGATAAAGAAATTACACTTTGATATATTTTGCCATCTGAATTAGAATCTATAGATATTACTAAATTACCAGTAGCAATAATATCTGTATATTCACTTTTCAAAATGTTTTTTGCAAATTTAGCTGTAGCCCTCACGTTTAAATTATTGCTACATTCACTAACAATAATATCCAATTTTGGGTTATCTTGAATTTGCACTATTATCTTGCCATTAAACTTCAAATTTGAAGTTATTAAAACATTTGCAGCTAATAATTCACCTAATACTTGCCGGACTCCTTGAGGATATTCTTTTTGTGATGAAATTGTCTGCCAAACATCGGTTAATTCAACATAAGCACCTCTAACTGGCAATTTAGAAAATAAAAATGATTGAACAAAACTTTTTATCATAATTAATTAATAACCACTGTAGTATATACTTCTTGCACATCATCTAATTCTTCAATTGCATCTAGTAATCTTTGCATTCTTTCGCCTTCCTCTCCTATTAGCTCAGTTTCATTTTCAGCTTTCATAACTACTTCTGCAAATTCAGGATTAAACCCGCTATCTTGTAATATTTTTTTTATTTCAATAAAATCATTAGGATTAGTAATTACTTCAATTGACCCATCATCATTAGAAAAAATATCTAAAGCCCCGGCTTCAAGCGCTACATCTATTATTTTATCTTCATTAGTTCCCGGGGCAAATATTAATTGCCCACAATGTTTAAATTGAAAAGACACACAGCCGTCTGTCCCTAAATTACCACCATATTTATTAAATGCATGTCGCACTTCAGCTACAGTTCTTGTTTTATTATCAGTTAAACAATCAACGATAACCCCAGCTCCATTAACTCCGTAACCTTCAAAACGTAGTTCTTCATAATTTACACCTTCTAATTCACCAGTCCCGCGCTTAATTGCTCTATCTACATTATCTTTAGGCACATTGTTTTCTCGTGCTTTTTCCATAACTAAACGAAGTCTTGGATTCGAATTAGGATCCCCACCTCCCATTTTTGCCGCTATAGTAATTTCTTTTACTAAACGCGTTGTAATTTTTCCTTTTTTAGCATCTGCAGCTGCCTTACGATGCTTAATATTAGCCCATTTGCTATGACCTGCCATTTATAACCCTAACTTTACTTAAAACATTCATAATCTTAATCATATACTACGTTATTTTAGCATAAAACTCAATTAATTTTTTATTTTCCATTTCCCAATTAAACAACTGTATTACTGCATTTTTACCATTTTCCCCCATAGATTTTGCCTGCTGTTGATTAGTAATTAAATAATTACAAGCTTGTGATATACTTTGTGGTTTCAATGGATCAACTAATAATCCACAATTGTATTTTGAAATAATTTCTTTCCAAAGTTTAAAATTAGAAGCTACAACGGGAATCCCTGCTAACATGTATTCAAATAATTTAATCGGTAACGATTCAATATAACTAGGAGTTGGCAGTAAAGTAACAACACCAATTTTTACTTTTTGCAATAATTTAATTACACCATCTCTATTTAAAATCCCATGGTAATTAACTAAATGCCAATTTGGATGTGATTTTAATTTTAAACTCAAAGCAGTATTACTAAAAGCACCCGCTAATTCTAATCTCATATTGGAAAAAGACAAGGAATCTATAAGCTCTATAATTCCTCTTTCGTGAGAAATTGAACCAATATAACATAATGCATCTTCTCTATCACTCCAACTATTATCATTATTAAATTTCATTTCTGCTATAATTGGATAATTATATAATGTAATTGTATTTTTATTATACTTTTTAAATCGCTCTGTAATTATTGGCGTTGCAGTAATAATCCCTGAAAATCTTTTTGAATATTTATATTCAATAATTTGTAATACCTTAGCAATTCCTAATCTAAAAATTTTAGGTATATAACGCTTATGTAGAATCTGTTTTGGCACATCTTCATGCACATCATATATTACTTTGATACCCAGTTTTACTAATTTATTACCTAAAAAAATTAATTCAGGATCATGAAAATGTACCACCTTAGGCTTTAATAATAATAATTTATTATAAATTTTTTTAGGCGTATTAAATACCCTTAATAATCTACTTTTTTCCTTTCCTACATCATAAATATTTATTTTTTCCTTTATTTCAAAACCTTTATTATCAGCTACAATCAATGATGTTTTATATATATTAGCTAATGAAACACACTCTTTTACGAAAATACGAATATCATTTCGTGAATGAACTGAGGTAATATGGCAAATCATAAAAAACATTCTTTTAAAAAATTATTTGCCAAAATACTATAATCGTGATATTTAACAACATAGTTATATGCATTTTTACCTAATTTTGCCAATTCTTCTTTTTGCATAAGCATTATTTTTTCAATAGCATTAGCAATAGCATTTGCATCTTCTGCTAATACTGAAATACCACAATTTGCTTCTTTAATTAAATCATTTGCTAGAGAATTAGAATGAATAATAGGTTTTTCAGATAACATATAATCAAAAATTTTATTAGGGCAAATACCAAAACGATATATAGGTAAATTCTTCCAACCAATATAAAGTACATCCATCTGCTCTAAAAATGTTGCAACTTGCTGTTTATTAACTGCCGGTAAAAAAACAATATTATTAATTTCTTCATCTTTTAATCTTTTTAGAAGTTTTTCTTTATTTACCCCATAACCTATTAAAATAAAAGCAACATTTTTATTTAATATTTTAGCTGCAGTTAGTAAATGGTCTAATGCATTAGCTTCACCCATTCCTCCGGCATAACCGATTAAAAAATCTTTTGATGCTCGCAATTTATTAATAATTATTTGATGCTCATTAGGAAGAGGTTCCTTAACTTGTTTTATGTCAATTCCATTTGGGATATAAATAAATTTATTTGGCATCATTCCATGTTTTACCATATATTCTTTAGCTTTAGGTAGCAAACTAACTACTTTATCTGCCTGCCGATATGCAAAATCTTCCGCTTTTTGCATTAATAAAATAAAAGGATGCCATTTTGACATACTGTTAACTTCAATAAGAGTTAAAGGCCATAAATCATGCACTTCATAAACTAGTTTTGCATTATTTTGTTTTGCAATTTTATATGCTACTTTAACATCAAAAGGATATGTTGAAGATGCAATAACTAAATCTGGGTCATAACGCAATGATTTTATTTGCCATAAAAACACAAAAATATTAATTAAGCGCCCAATCCCATTACCTTTATATTTAGGGGTTTTAAACCAAATATAATTAATACCATCAATATTTTCTTTTAAGTAATTTTTTCCTTTAGGAATATTAATATTTTTTTGCCTAATATGTGAATAGCTACTGGCTAAAATAGTAACATTATGCCCTAGCTTAACCCATTCTTTAGCTAAAAAATATGGTCTATATTCCATACCATGATAAATTGATCCAGCATAATGATTAATATATAAAATATTCATATCTTTAATGCTTGCTTTTGTATTTTAATTAATTGAGCAATACCCATTTGCCCTATATCCAATAAACTATTCATTACAGTCCTATTAAATGGAGTTTTTTCTGCAGTACCTTGGATTTCAACTATATTAAAATCTTCAGTCATAACTAAATTCATATCTGTGTCACAACCATTATCTTCCTCATAGTCAAGATCTAATAACTCAACCCCTTGATAAACACCAACTGAAACAGCTGCAATAAAATGTTTAATCGGGTTTTTCTTAATAAGTTTGCCATCTAACAATTTTGAAACAGCATCATGTAACGCTACAAACGCTCCAGTTATACTCGCAGTTCTTGTTCCCCCATCAGCTTGCAGTACATCACAATCTAATATAATCTGCCGTTCACCTAATTTATTCAAATCAACCCCTGATCTTAAACTTCTACCAATTAATCTTGATATTTCCTGAGCTCTAGGATTAACTTTACCCGACAAAGAATCCCTCTTATTACGAGTATGCGTAGCTCTTGGTAACATTGAATATTCTGCAGATATCCAACCGCTTTTTTTCCCCTTGAGAAACTGCGGAACATTTTCATCAATAGATGCAGTACAAATTACTTTAGTATCACCAAATTCAATTAACACTGCCCCATCAGCAAATTTAGTGTAATTACGGGTTATACTGATATTTCGTAGCTGATCAGATAACCTATTATTAATACGCACTATTTTCATAAAACCACCTAAAAACCTTTTAAATAAATTTATTGTACTACAATTAAACATAATTCTACCATAATACAAAGCTCCGATTTTATTTGCAAAAAAATTTGCAAAAATAATAAACCTATGTGATAATACGCACCTCACAATGATATAAAAATTCATTGAGGAGGGCGCTTAGCTCAGTTGGTAGAGCATCTGCCTTACAAGCAGGAGGTCATAGGTTCGAATCCTGTAGCGCCCACCACGGAGCGGTAGTTCAGTTGGTTAGAATACCGGCCTGTCACGCTGGGGGTCGCGGGTTCGAGTCCCGTCCGCTCCGCCATTTAAACTCTTAATTAATAAAATAAAACAATTTTCTAAAATTATTTATAATTTATTTAGTTTGTTTTGCTGATTCTGGCTCTAAACTATCAAATATGCTTCCAAGCAACATAAAAAATAATACCCTAAAACCATAATCTTTTATATATTTTATTTTTAAGTAAAGTTTTATCGTTAAATTTCATCAATTTTTTCAGTTCTAAAAATAAGTACCATAATTTATGCTTATCAAGACTTATATTTTTGACATTATACTTTTTTAACTTAAATAAACGTATAAGTTTTAACAAGATTTAGACAATTTTATTTTTCTATGCGCCCATTGTCAAGTAAGTTGCAACATTTTTTTATAAGAGTTAGTTAAATACTTATTTATAACCTCATCAGGGGTTAAATAATTTAGAGATTTTCTAGGTCTACTATTAAGTAAATTTTGCACATA
>JACCDN011106252.1_pt1 | contig 37181 bp, 36 predicted proteins | sample 7441691 | NCBI WGS metagenome assembly JACCDN01 (sample SAMN15323439, study PRJNA562643) | freshwater metagenome | isolation source: river surface water | place: USA:Blue River Watershed | collected 2017-08-16
AGAGCGATATGCGATAATGGAGCTAAATCTCCCGATGCCCCAACAGAGCCTTTTTCAGGAACAATTGGAGTGATGTCATTGTTTAAAAAATCTAAAAGCAATTCAACGATTGATGGTTCGACTCCAGAAAATCCAGAAGCTAAACAGTTTGCACGTAAAAGCATAATCGCGCGGGTCACAGTCGTTGAAAATGGTTTTCCTGTTCCTGTACAATGCGAGCGAATAAGGTTTACTTGTAATGTTGCCAAATCTTTTTCAGCAATATGTTTTGAAGCAAGAGCACCAAACCCAGTGTTAATTCCGTAAACAGGCTCTCCTTTTTTAACAACATCAAAAACAAAAGCGCGAGAGGCCATCATTTTTTCCATTGAAGCTTTTGAAAGATGAACTTTAAATTTAAGGCCATTGGCCATTGCAAGTTTTGCAATTTGATCAATGGTTAATGAATTGCCATCGTTAATTAATTCTTGAGTCATGAAATCCCCGTAAGTGATTATTTTGTGAAACAACATCCCACAACTGAACCGTATTCAGTACCAGTTAATGTAATGTCAAAATCGTAGATTGCTTCAGACATACCATCATTGCACTGATCAGTTTTGGTGATTGCTGCAGACTTTGTATCTGTCCTAACAAGAATTTTTTCAGAAGATGAAAACATTCCTCTAATTGTTTCAGTAACTGGAGTAGCATAACCGTAAAATGTTACAGTATTATTCGTGATCGTTAGATTCCAAAAGGGTTCTGTTCCAAAGCATCGAAATTCTGCATGAGTAGATGTAAGAATTGTAAAAGCAATAAAGGCTATCATTTTTCTCATTGAATACCTCATTAAAAATATAAGAATAGACATACCATAAAATCTAAAGAATTGAATAGGAATTCAAGCAAATTTCAAACGGATAATATTAAATGAGTGATTCAATCGCGTTTTTTGTCTTATGATGAGGGAAATTAAAAACATAAGAACCAGCAACTAAATTATCAGCACCTTTTTCGCGGACTTGTTCTGCTGTCTCTTGATTAATCCCACCATCTACTTGAATTTGAAAATTAAGTTTCTTCTCTTTCCGGAGAACGTTTAGATAAGCAATTTTATCCAAAGAGTTTGGCATAAATTTCTGTCCACCAAATCCTGGTTCAACCGACATGACTAAAACTAAATCGAGGTTTGATAAGATATCGAGAGAAAGAACATTAACAGGAGTATTGGGCTTAATTGACAAGCCAACTGATTTATAATGTAGCTTCGCTTTTTTAAGAAGGGAAATAAGCTCAGAATGATTTCCTTCAAAGAGCTCATAGTGAAATGTAAAATTATAAATTTCGTAATTTTTAAAAGTATCAATATAAAACTCAGGATTGGTCACCATAAAGTGAGCATCGAGAGGAATTCTGGTTTTTTTAGCAATAAGCTCTACTACTGGATGCCCAAAAGTGAGATTTGGAACGAAGTGGCCATCCATGATGTCTAAATGTAGCCAAACATTACTCATACCATCAAATCTTTTTAATTCTGTTTCAAGATTTAAAAAATCAGAAGCCAAGATGCTTGGAGAGATGATCATATTTTATTCCCTACTCAATTTTAAATTCAGATGTTTTATTTTTTAGACCGTTTAAAAGTTCAAAGTCACTGCAGCGCTTTTTTCCTTCGAGTTGAATGGTTTTTAAACGAAGAGTCCCATCGAGTGTACCAACGAGTAATCCTTCGTGGTCGAATCTGGTTTCACCTGCTTTTAGTTTTGATTTTGTTTCGATTGCTTCAAAAACCTTAAGCCGAATTCCATTTAAAAAACAATAGGTCGAAGGCCATGGGTCCATCGCACGCATCTGATTAATAAGTTCTCTGTTTGTTTTATCTTTGAATTTAAGTTCACCATCTTCTTTTTTTAGCGTCGGCGCAAATGAGACAGTGTTCTCATCCTGTGGGTTAAATTGCAATTTATTTTGCAAAACAGTATCAATAAAATCACCAAGTGCCAAAGCCGCTTGAAATTTTAATCGCGTAAAAAGTAACCCGCCATTTTCATAATCAAAGATTTTTACAGGATGTCCGTGACACAAATCACCAGCATCCATTTTTTTTACCATTCGCTGAATTGAAACACCTGTTGAGGAGTCACCATTTAAAAGAGCATATTGAATAGGGGCGGCCCCACGATATTTAGGTAGCAGCGAAGTGTGAATATTAAAAGCCCCAAGTTTTGGCGTTTTAAGTATTTTCTCACCTAGAAATTGAGCGAAAGCTAAAACGACAATGAAATCTAAACCCATTGCGTTCAAGTCATTTAGATATGCTTCTTCTTTATTAATGTTCTCTGTTTGCATCAAAGGAATCTTGTGAAGTTTAGCGAATTCTGCAACGGGGGGAGATTTTAGCTCCTGGCCCCGGCCACTTGGTCGATCAGGCATAGTTACGACACCTTTTAATTCAATCATTGGGTGAATTGCTAGAATCTCAAGTGCTGGAACTGAAAAATCAGGAGTACCAAAGAAAAGAACTTTTAATTTTTTCATTTATAATAACTTTATTTTTTGTGATTCTGTTTTTTTAAATATTTTTTTTCCAGAAATTGTTTTTTGAGAAGGCTTAAACGGTCAAGAAAAACAATTCCATCAAGGTGGTCATTTTCGTGTTGTAAGCAAACAGAAAATAATTCGTCTGCTTCAAGAGTGTGCGAGTTCCCAAGCATGTCCTGATAATCGAGAGTAACAATTTTTGCACGTTTTACTTCTTCGTAGACACCAGGAACAGATAAACAGCCTTCTTCGTATAAAATTTCACCGGTTTTATTTTTGAAAACCGGATTGATAATCACCATTGGGTTAAAATTTGAAAGACGAAACTCAATTGATCCATCGGCCAGATTTACTTCTTCGCGATCATACCAAATATCAATGACAAAAAAACGTTTGCTTATTCCGACTTGAGGAGCTGCAAGGCCAATTCCCGGTGCTTGGTACATTGTATAAAGCATATTCTTAACTGCTTGACGAAGTTCATCGTTAAATTCAGTAACGGGAGCTGCAACCTTTTTTAAGATAGGTGATGGGTGAGTAAAGATGGGAAGTGGGGTTCCCTCGAGCTTATAGTCATCTAAGAATTGTTTGTTCATACTTGTCCTTTCATGCTCATTCTTAACATAGCTCAGCGTAATTTGCGATGATAAAAGAAGTAAAAAATAAGAATCAAAAAGAAGATAAAAGGTACACCAAAAGTAGCTAAAATTGGGTCAATTTTAGAACTCTGCCCCAGAGAGAGTAGGTAGGAATAAATAAACCAATAAAAGAGGGTAAAGGCAAAGATAAGAACGACGTTGCGTCCGAAAGAGCTGGTGCGGCGATTGGGAGTAAAGATTGCAGTGGCGGCAAGCATGGCCAGGATGATACATACAATCGAGGTTGAGAATTTATCATAAAAAATAACTAAGTATTCTGATGTGTTCAGTCCCGACGTATTGAGAATTGAAATATATTCCCACAGTCTTAAAATATCTAGAGTCGAGATATCAGAATTAATTTTTTTGAAATCACCAAGTGTTTCATTAAGGGGGATTTCGTAGTTGGGATACTTTGTTTCTGTTGGAAAGCTATTAAAGTTTAGATTGGTAAGTCTTTTTACATTTTTTAAATTCCAAAGCGCTCCCTTTATATTTTCCGCGTATTGGGCCTCAATTTTTTCACTTAATTTATGAGTTTCGTCATAGAGAAAAATTTCCACTCCAAAAAGCTGATTGGTCTTTTTTTCAAAAGAGACATAGTTAAAAAAGTAATTTCCACTTTTATACCAAATTTTTCCAGAGTTAATAGTGTTGGCCTTCAGTCCTTTATCTTGGAAGGAGGAGAAGTTTCCATATGCATCTATCACTAAATCTTTTTTGGATTTTGCATAGGGAAGAACAAATGAATTTATAGCAAATAAAGTTAGTGACGCTACTAAAGATGCTAAGAAAATATCCAGCATAAATTCACGGCGAGAATATCCCGAAGCAAAAATTGCAGTAAGTTCGTTGGTGTTGCGAAGTTTATTAATGGAAAATAGCGAAGCTACAAGTGCACCGACCGGAAAAATTTTAATGGAGAAATTAGGAATTTCAATTAAGAGGCTGGTTAAAACAATTTTCAAATCGGAGTTTGCGCGCATGATCCCGTTTAAGACATGGCCTAACGAAAGAATGATTAGCAGGACTAAAACAGATCCTAAAAAAAAGCGAAACCATTCTTTGAAAATAATTTGTTTATAAATTGAGAGCATATTTTATAACTTTATGAATAGGGTAAATGATTGCACGAGAAACATAATATAGAGATTTTCCCATTATTTTTTGTTGCTCAGAAATCTCGATTAATTGTGGTGATATTCGATAATAAAATTTAATAAAACTTAACCCTAGGGAATGGTTTTGAATTTTAAGTTTAAATTGTCTTAGATCTCGAGTGATAAAATGTTCGTCCCCATAAGCATAAGTGGCGAGATAGCATTTTTTAGAAGAGATATGAATCTTGGTATAGGCCTGGTCGAATGCTTTTAGGTTGTGTGCGTATTTTTTATTATTAAACTTTCGAATGATTTGTGCATTTACGTGTTGATATTTAAATCCAATTGAAAACTTTGTAAATTGATCAAGGCATCTTAAACATTCGCGCTGATGATGAGGACTGCGATCAAATGCTTTAGCGAGATCCCAATAGGCGTGAGAGATAAGTAATAATTCTGAAATATCTTTTTCAGGATCGAATAAAGTTGGAGATAGTTTTTCTTCGGTGGTGTTAAAATTATTGGCCAAGATAGCGAGATATTTATAGTAATTGTCGACAGCTTGAGTGACCTTGTCTTCACGATAAAGTATTTGAGCTTGTTTTAAATATTTAAGCCTAGAGCGATAAATATCATTAGCGTGCTCTTTTTGCCTTTCTTCATTTTGGTCTTTTTTCTTTTTGTCTTTTTCTGCCATCTTGTTCCTTAAAAACGATAAGAAATTGCAAAGTCGGTCTCTTTTAGTTTATAGGCATTTTGGTTTTTTTCTACAGAAGACATAATTTTAGTGTTCTTTATGGCAAAGTCGATGGACAGGCGGGGCTGAACCCAAGAAAGACCAAAAGAGCTTCCTTTTTCATTAATTCCTTTGTCGTTAAACATCCCGACACGTAGAAAAAAGTCATTTAAAATAGTGAACTGCAGTGCACTTCGATAGAGAAGGTTTGATGATAAATCTTCATCGTACCGAGAGCCAGCATCTGCAATGAGCGCCACAGAGGCAGCAAGATCATATTGTATTCCTAGTATGGCTTTGGTATCGACAGAGTGGCTTTTAAATGGATCAATAAGTACAATGCCGTAGCTCAATTCTTTTGATGCAGCCTGGGTAAAACCGACAATTGCTTGTTGGTACTTTTTTTCTTTAAGAGTTGTGCGCGAGAGTCCGGAATTTTCTTTAGTGCTGCGATAGTTAAATCCCAATGCACTATTTTCAGAAACAATGCCAGAAAGGCTTACTCCATAACGTTTTTTTTCGCCGAATCCCTCTTCGGTTTTAGTGTAATATGCACTTCCCGAAAGAGTTGGATTGCTGTCAGAGAGAATAAATCCTAAATCTTTTTTATCACCTAAGGTAGGAGAAGTGCCTTCTGGAGTAAACTCACCAGAAGATTTTGCGGCGTAAATTGAGGAAATGTTGAAAAATGAAAGGCTGGCCGGATTTAATATCGCGCCCTCTTCAAGAAGGACTGAGCCAACCCCTGCACCAGAAGTTGATTTTAGACGAGTTGTTTCAAAATCGTGTACCCGAGTGAAAGCATAAACTTTAAACGCAAAAGAAAAGAGTGCTAAAAGGGAGAGCTTTTTGATAAAATGGGCCATTATTAAATCCGTTTAATAAAAGTATTAAAAAAGTGCTAAAAAAGTGCCAGGCACTTTTTGCTATTGCTAAGGAAAGTATAATGAAAATCAGAAAGGCCGTCATCCCTGTGGCGGGAAAAGGGACAAGATTTTTGCCAGCAACAAAACAGATTCCAAAGGAAATGATTCCGATTATCAATTTACCGATGATTCATTATGTTGTTGAAGAAGCGATTTTGTCAGGAATTGAGCAGGTTGTGTTCATTACTTCGAGTGGAAAGCAGGCGATTGAAGATTATTTTGATCGCAATTTTGATCTCGAGGATTTCTTAGTTAAAAGTGGAAAAATTAAAGAGCTAGAACTTATTCGCAAGATTGGAAATATGGTTGAAGTAACGGCGATCAGACAAAAAGAGCAGCTGGGACTTGGTCACGCGGTTCTTTGTGCCAAAGATATTATTGGGAATGAACCTTTCGCGGTTATTTTAGGCGATGAAATTGTTCTAGGAAAAAACCCCGTTATTAAACAGTTGATGGAAGTATCAGAAGGGCATCAGCACTCATCAGTCATTGGAGTTATGGAAGTTGATCCTCTAGAAACTTATAAGTATGGTGTGGTTAAGGGTGATTTTGTCGACGATCAAAAAAGGACACTACGAATGAAATCTATGGTGGAAAAACCAAGTCCAGAAGTAGCACCTTCAAATCTAGCAACACCAGGTCGCTATATTTTTAAACCAGAAATCTTTGACGCCCTAAAAGTTATTCCACGCGGAGTTGGAGGAGAATATCAGTTAACGGATGCGATTAATCTTTTGGCGAATGAACAAAGTGTCTACGCCCATATTTTTGAAGGAAGTCGTTACGATACTGGTAATATTGAAGGCTATTTGAATGCCACACTAGAAATTGCACTTTTAAACGATGCGACCGCAGAAACTATGAGAAGAATTATTCAAGATAAAGTTAAGAAATTTGATATTAAGTAAAAGGTCTATTATGAAATTTAAAATATTATTTTTGTCATTGCTTCTAAGTTTTTCTGTACAAGCAAGTATTCCCACAGAAGAAGGGTTGCTTCGTAATTTAAACAATCCAGAAGTTAAGTCCGGGCAGACAATTATTCGTTTTAAAGTTAAAGGCCAAGACGAAACAAAACCAGAAGCGTATTATAAAATTACTCTAAGTTCAGAAAATCCTAATGCGGTACAAGTACTGCAGCAAAAGTTTTCTTCAGTGCAGATGCTACCAAATCAAGTAAAAGACATGAAGCTTGAGATGGATCTTCTCGCTCGTCTTCGCCGTGAAAAACCTTCAGAGAAAAATTTGTTTTACAGTGTTTTAATTTTTCTCGCTTTCAATCGCCCACAAGGTATGGAGAACCTAATTGAAAAATCAGGTGGAACAATTGTTCGCACGAAATCATTAGTAAATGAAGAAAAAATGCGTTTACTTAGAAATTATCGCAGCTATTTAACAAACTCTAAGTCGAAGGGTGAAGCCGATTCGCCATTAAATCCAAGTGACGCCAGAGAAAAACAAAGAACGCAAGATCTCTTTAGGTCCAATACACTAAAGTCATCTCCCAATGTTAAACTAACAAAAATTGGTTCAGAGTTTTTATGGCATGCTGACTGGAAAACGATGCAGGCATTTTTCACGAATGAAGAACGGCGCTTGAGAATTGTGGAATTTTCAAATTCTGAAACGAACATTAAAGCAGAGCTTGATCAATACGCAATTTTAAATGGAATGAATGAGTTTCCTCGCTCGATGCTTATTCAAGCAAAGGACGCAAGCATTTATCGCATACAAGTTATCGGTGTTGAAACTAAAGCTACAGGTGAAAAACAACTGCCTGCAAAATTTGAAGAGATGAAAAAATTCTTTACCGATGCCACTCAAAAAGAAGAAGCAGATCAGTTTCTTTTCTAATGAAAAAATACCTACTCGCTGTTGATTCACCTTTTAATTCCTCGCTTTTAACCTACAAGAGCGAGGAAGAATTTACATCCGGTGAATTGGTCGCGGTTCCTCTGGGAAAAAGAGAGGTTTTGGCCTGTGTACTAGAAGAAGGTCAAGATAAAGATATCGACGCAGAAAAAATCAAAGAAATTTCTAAACGTATCGATGCAGATCTAAATCTTTCAAAAACAGAATTGGAATTCTATCGCTGGATCGCGAGCTACTATCATTATCCATTGGGCCAGATTATTTTTGAAAGTTTACCAAAAATTTTAAAGCGTCCAAGAAATCTTAAAATGGAAAAAGGCCTAGGCAAGTCTGAAGAATTCATTTTGAGCGCTGAACAGAAGCTGGCATTTGAGACGGCAGAAGGTTTTTTAGATAAAGGTTTTTCAAAATTCCTTTTTCATGGAGTAACAGGATCAGGAAAATCGGTCGTCTATTTAAAATTAATTGAAGAGACGTTAAAAAAAAATAAATCAGTTCTCTTTTTAATTCCGGAAATTAATTTAACACCCCAGTTTATTTCTTTTTTTAAAGACCACTTATCGTGTGAAATTTACTCTTATCACTCGGCCGTCAGTGCTAGTGATAAGTATGGGTTGTGGAAACTTTTAAAAGAAGACAAAGTTCCGAAGCTCATTATTGGTGTTCGCAGTAGTATTTTTCTTCCGATTGGAGAATTGGGTTTAATTGTTGTCGATGAAGAGCACGATAATTCATTTAAACAAGAAGACCGCTGTCCTTATAATGCGCGTGACTTAGCAATTAAGAAGGCCAGTCTCGAAAATATTCCAATTGTTTTAGGATCGGCCACACCCAGTGCCGAAACCTATGAAGCATTCACGGCGAAAAATCGCCCAAAACACTACTATGTTCCTTTAAGAAAACGCGCCTTAGTTGATAGTCTTCCAAAAGTGACATTGATTGATATGCGCCAGAAGGGTTTATCTCCAGCCGAAAAACAAGAATTAAAACTTACATGGCCGCTGCACCCCGAGAGTATAAAAAAAATAAAAGAAGCTTTTTTAAAAAATGAACAAGTTTTAGTCTTCATTAATCGCCTGGGCTTTGCGAATTTTCTTCAGTGTGGAAGTTGTGGGCATCAGTTCTCGTGTCCTAATTGTACAACCCAGTTAAAACTTTATAAGAAAAAAAACATTTTAGATTGTCCATTTTGTGAATACCAAGAACCAGTTCCTTCGATGTGCCCCGAGTGTATGAACTTAAACCTTACGCCGATGGGGTTTGGGACGGAGAGGATTCAAGAAATTTTACAGAATCTTTTTCCAGAAAAAACGATTAAAAGATTTGATCGTGATGAAATCACGACCATGAATCAATTAGAAAATGTTCTGAATGAATTTCATTCTGGAGAAATTGATGTTCTTGTTGGAACTCAAATGCTTTCTAAAGGACACAACTTTAAGAAAGTCAATTTGGTTTTAATATTAGGTATTGATTCTCAATTAAATTTTCCAGATTTTAGATCAAATGAAAGAACCTATCAGGCGCTTGTTCAAGTGAGTGGGCGAGCTGGAAGGTTTGGAGGAGAAGCAGAAGTACTTATTCAGACACTAACTCCATCTAATTCAGTTTTTCATCATGTACAACAGCATCATTTTGATGAATTTTATGAAGAAGAATTAACTCTTAGAAAAATGTGCCAGTGCTCTCCTTATAAAAGAATTGCAATTATTTCCTATAATTCAAAACACCAAGAAAAACTTATTAATGAATGTGTGAACACTGCAGAGTGGATGAGAGGGCTTACACAAAAACATTTTCCTGATGTTGAAATCTTGGGACCCAAACCATCATTTGTGGAAAAGCGAGTGAATAAATTTAACTGGTCGATTATGGTTCGCTCTCACGATATTAACCAGCTCCATAATTTTTTATCGACTTATCAAGAATCTAAACAATTGCCGTACTATATTAGTCAAAAAATTGATATTGACCCTTATCATCTTGATTAAATCCTTGTTTTTGTGACAACAATATAAATTCAAACTTCAAACTCAAGTTTTTTTGTAAAAAACCGATCAGATACCTAAGAACTCATAGTTTTTGGGGACAAATATGAAATTGAATGCAAAAAAAATGACACTTTCTCTTCTGGTAATTGGCCTATTGAGCTCTCATTACTCAATAGCAGCTGATGAAGCACCGAAAGCAGAGGCCGTAAAAAAGCCATCTAGAATTGGAAGAGTTGTTCGCACTGGAAGTAGTGGTTCATCAACACCGGGTACTGGTTCTAGTAATCAAGGTGGAGGGAATACAACTATTCAAGGACCAGGTACTCGTATTGATACCGGCCATGTTAAGCAAGAAAGTTGTCCTGACATTACAAATTCAGAAGCACTTTCAATGGAATTTTTAAAGAAATTAATGGCCGATGAAAATGCGCCATTCAAAATGGAAATTACAGAAAGTGGAAAATTTAGATATGAAATTCCTCGTTACTATAAAGCGTGCGGGATGATTGTTCCAGTTCTTAGTCCCATTGCCGGAACAACTGATTATTCAGTTAGTATCGTTATGACAAAAGATGGAACTAATCAAACGCATGACCAAATCTTAGATTGTTTAGCGAAGAATGATAAATTTGATAAAGACGGGAACTTAGATTTTTCAAAAACAGAATATGGTGAATATTCGCCAAAAACAATTTCACCAGAATCAAATCCTGTACCAGGGTTTAAGAAATCTGTATCTTCAAAGCTTGTAGTGAAGTGGCCATTAGACTTTGATGCTAACGACAACTATCCACCAACAAAGCCATCGCTTAAAGACTTAAAAGGTGTATCGAAAGATGATCTTGCTTGTTACTCATATCACGGAAGTGATTCGGTACAAGGCTATCTAACAGAAAGAGATCAGTGGTTAGCGCGAGTTTTTGATGCTTGTAAAAACGGAAGTGCTAAGCAGCTTGATGAAGTAAGAAAAAGTGTGAAAAGCGCAAAAGTGCTTTCAGATATGATGGATAAAATTTCACAAATTTTAGACGGACAATATATTTCAAAAGCTCTAGCTTCAGCGAAGACAGATTACTTAGAAAAATTAGATGATATAGAGAAAAATTTTAAGAGCGGAAGTTATAAAACAAGAAATCACATGGTGGCAGCATCAAATGATTATCTATCAATATTAAAGAAAATGGATAATGATCTTGTGGGCCCGATCCAAGCAAGAATTTTAGAACTAGAGGCTCTTCCAAGTTCAGAGAAAGATAAAAAAATTAGTGATGAGATTGCACTCTTAAAAGAAGGTCTAGCATCACTTGATAGAAAGAAAAGCGGTGAATATAACACGCTAATGGTAGCACTACGAGAAAATGGAATTGGTCCACAGGCAAAAGAGATTAGGGTTCTGGTTGAGAAGGTTGGTCTCTATGACAAATTCAACCAAGGTCAAGGTGGAAAAAACTTTGCGAAAATAGCAGATCGGTTAAAGGTCTTTGAGCGAAAAGTTGTTGAAGAAACAAATCTTTGGTCAGATGTTTATGCAGTTAAAAATGGCGATAAAGAACCAATTGAAAGAAAGTATCGTGCGATCGTTGGTGAGTATAAGGTCATTCAAGGTGCGCAAAAACAAACACAAGAGAGAATGCAGAAGAAAATTCAATCAGGATGCTCGGGTTTCTATACTCAACAAGGGTGTTTAAAGGCCCAGCAAGAAGCTTACAAAGAAAGACAGCGTTATGAAGCATTTGTTTCAAAGAGAGGACCGCGTGTTCAAGACTTGATGTCACAATATAATGGCTTAAGATTACAAGAAGCAAAATATAATGAACTTCAAGGTGAAGCAGAAGATGATTCTTATTTATCTTCTCTAGGTCTTGAAGACCCAAGTGAAGCTTGGTCACAATTATCAGCAAAAGATTTACCAGCTAGTTTTAATATAGCTGGACAAGGGCAAATGCAAGGACAAGGCGGACATAATTTTGCGGGAATGTCAGCTGCAGGTGGAGGAGTGCCAATGCTTGGAACTCAATACAATCCAGCAAATTTTGGAATGCAAAATGCAGGTATGCCAATGATGATGCAGGGACAAGGCGGACAAATGGTAATGCCAGGTCAATACCAAATTCAGCAAAATCAATTTGGCCCAGCAGGATATGTACCTTTTTAATAAAAAATTTTAAGAAATAAATAAAGGGACTCTTGCGAGTCCTTTTTTTTAGTTTATTAGAATCTTACGTTAGCACCAATCTGTAATAGTAGCGCATCTTTGGTATCGTTAGTTGCTGCCGTGTTTGTGAACTTGTAATAGTCCCCAGTGAACATATAACCAAACTTTGAGTCGATACTGATTTCATTATTCCATTTATAAGAAGCACCTAAATCGAGCTCTGTGCCCAGAGACTTGTCCTGATTAGCAGCAGCTGTGAAATATTTGTGTTTTGTATGGTTGTAAGCGGTTTGACCGGCATTCGCAACTTGTAACGCTTTTGCGTGAATGATGGCCCCATCAAGAACCCATTTTTCGGTTTTATATTCGGCACGAAGTTTTAAGTAAAAGGCGTTTGTTAAGTAAGCATCATAGATACTTTGGTTCTCGTCTTTAACTGCGGCCATATTATAGCGGAATAAAATGTTTGCAACATGGAAATTTGGATTCAAATACATTGCATCGAATTTGCCAGAGTTACTATCGTTACCATCAACGCGTCCAAAGTCGAATCCATATTTTGAAGATTCATTATGTTGATAATTCGATTGGAAAACGAAAGCTTTTGTTGAAAGCTTTGTAATTGAACTCGCACCCGCGGCATGCCCAACATCACCGTTTAAAAGGGGAACCTCAACGGCCATATCAAATTTTCCAAAAATCTTTTTGAAGTAAATATCAGTAACTTTAACTTCTGTTTTACCGAGGGTTTGGGTTGTTCCAGAAGTTTGAGTGGTTTCAGTTGTATTTAAATTTGAATTTGATTTTACAGTGTAATTTAAACCAAAAGTAATATCCTTCTCTGGATTATCATATAAAAGACCAATACCAATTTCTTCAGCGTATGTAGCGCGAGCAAGAGATTCAGTGTTCGCAATTTTTGACCAGAAAGGATTAACGTGGAAATTTCCAAGTTTAATTTTCATTGTGATCCCGTCACGCGAGTAAGCGAAACGATCCCATGGATTTGATCCGTCACTGTAAACTGCCCCAAGACCCCAATTATAAGTATGACGCCCTAATTGGTATGTTGCTGTATCAGAATAAAGTTCTAAATATGCTTTTGTTAAAAGAAGATTTTTACCACCAGCTTGATTGTAATAGTGAAGAGCATCGCCAAGTTTGTTTGTGTCGGTAGATTTTCTTCTGCTTGCATCATCTCCAAGATTTCCACCGTACCCGTATCCTGTCGACATCTCACCTTTAAAAGTCGCTGAATCATTTACGATAATATCAGGGTTAAGTCTGAATAAATAACTTTGCCAAGATGCAGACTGCTTATTTCCGTCAGCACTTGAAACTTCTTGAGATCCATCAGTAACAACGTTATCAGTTTTTGCTTTTACAAAGCGGTAACCAGAAACCATAGTGCTGTCCACACCGAAAGTTCCGTGCCAATCAATAGGTAGGGCATAGCTGTTAGTGGCAAATAGGGCACAAAGTAGAAGTGCCGATTTTAAAGGGCGAAGATTCACGAAAAGCTCCTCGTAAATTTAATTGGTAAGAATACAGAAAATACTATATGAAATGAGTGAATTAAGTCAAAACTAGGTTCATAAATGAAGCATTGGGTAATTAAATTTTTTGTCGCACTCACGATTTTCGTTCTGATATTCGGAATAGGTGCGTTTTTATACATCCAAAATACGCTTTCAGAGGCCAATGTCTCTATTCTCGAAGAAAAAACTAAAAATTTACTTGATCCGGAACGCGCAGATGGGGAGCCCATTCAGTTTAAAGAAGGTGCTCTGGTTTCTAAAGACGAATTCTATTTTTTTCATCTCGTTTCTACTTCATCCCAATCACTAGAAGGTTTTATCCGCAACTTAAAAAATGATGGAATTATTGAAGAAGTAAGTACTTCGCCAAAACATTTTGTTGTAAAAAAAGATTTTGTTCTCAATCCCTTAATCAAAAACGATTGCTTGGAGAATTTTTGTGTAAAACATTATACTTCTTTTGACTTTATTCCGCCGCTTTTTTGGAAAGGAATAATTGCCGTTGAAGATGCCCGCTTTTTAGAGCATTTTGGCGTGGACTTTTTTTCATTAATGCGTGCAATGGTTCGCAATGTAAAGTCACTTCGTTTTGAACAAGGTGGTTCGACAATTTCACAGCAACTGGTAAAGAATTTATTTTTTACCAATGAAAAAACCATCATAAGAAAAATTAACGAAATGATTGTGTCGGTCTATATTGAACAGAAATTCCCTAAAGAAAAAATTTTGGAAGCGTATTTAAATGAATTTCAATGGGGAGGATTGCAAGGAATTCGTGTCAAAGGGTTTTATGCTGCTTCTCTTTTTTATTTTACAAAAAAACCGCAAGATCTAACCCCTTATGAAATTGCAATTTTAGTAAGTCTCTTGAAAGGTCCAAATTATTTTTCGCCACTTAATCATCTTGACCGCCTAAGGCTTCGAGCAGACATAGTTTTTAACAAAATGATTGAGAGAAAAGATGTTCCGGATCGCAAAGATTTTTTTTGGGTTGAGAAAGATTGGGAGCAATTTTTTAATCGTCTGAAAAACAACGATAGGACAAAATATTTTTTACAGCTGTGGTCGATTCCTAAAGATCAAAATTTAGAATTCAATACCTATGAACGTTTTGTTTTGGCCCAAAAGGTTTATGAGATTCGTGCGAAAATTTTTGAAAAATATCCCGAGCGTGCTAGTGATTTTGCGGTTAAGGTTTTAATTAAATCTCTGGCCGATAATTCGGGAAATGGATTTTATTATTATTCAAAAACGGAGAGAAATTTAAAGCGTGCGATCTTTGAAGAAAAGCATCAGGTAGGAAGTACTTTAAAGCCAATCTTGTATTATCTTTTCTTAAAACAAGGAGCAAGTTTCAGCGATATGGTTTCCACTGAACCACTAACTCTAAAATTAAAATCCGGAGACTGGTCCCCAAAAGAAGATCACCAAATAGCGGAGAAGGAAGTGACCCTCGAAGAAGCCCTTCAGCATTCCTATAATCGGCCAGTAATTCATTTAGCGAATAAGTTCACTTTTCCAATTCTAGAAGAGCAGCTTGCACCATATTTAACAGATATGAAAAAACCTTTACAAGAATTTCCCGCGCAGCTTTTAGGAAGTATCGAGCTTTCGTTAAATGATCTTTCTTTAGCATATGAGAAATTTATTAGAAGTGAATGCGAAGATCTTTTTCAAGGACAAAAAACGGAGAAAGAATCGGTGCTTTATGCGCTCTCTGATCCGAATAAAACAACTGTGGGAAGACAGCTTGATCCAATTTTTAAAATCTTAAGATTTTTCGGGAAAACAGGAACAACTAACTCGGGATTTGATAATTGGTACGTTGCGTTTGATGGAAAATATTTAACAGCTGTTTGGGTCGGTAACGAAGGAAATAGAAGTTTAAAAGGACTATCGCTATATGGATCAACGACCGCATATCAAGTTTTCCAGTCATTTTATCGCGATCGCGGGCAACGATTTAATGCCTTTAGTTGTAATCTGATAAGTGGAGTGCGCTAGGGCAAACTCGCCATATAATTTTCTGGGTTTACAAAAAGACCAATTTTTTATATATTGAATTCACGGTTATTGGGGTGTCGACAAGTGGTAAGTCTGCAGATTTTGATTCTGCCATGCCAAGGTTCGAATCCTTGCACCCCAACCACCTTTTTACCGTGTTCCTTGTTGTATTCCAGGAGATTCTTTTGAAACGAATTGTGTTGGTTTCAGGTTCTTCAAATCAAGCTCTCTCTAGAAATATTTCAGATTATTTAGACGTCCCTTTGGTTGATCCACAATTAGTTCGATTTGCGAACGGAGAAATTTTTTGTGAGATTGAAAAAAATGTTCGCGGTGCTGATGTATTTTTAATTCAATCAACATCGACTCCGGCAAATGATCACTTGATGGAGCTTCTCATTATGATTGATGCGCTAAAGCGCGCTTCAGCTGCTTCGATTACAGCAGTGATGCCTTTTTATGGATACGCCAGACAAGATCGAAAAGTTAGTCCAAGAACACCAATATCAGCGAAGCTCGTTGCTGATTTATTAACAGTTGCAGGGGCAACCCGTGTTATTACGATGGATCTTCATGCTGGACAAATTCAAGGATTTTTCAATATCCCTTTTGATAATATTTTCGCCTCGCCAGTTATTCTAGAATATATCCAAAAAGAAATTTTTAATGAACATACGACGTTTGTTTCTCCGGATGCTGGTGGGGTAGAGCGCGTACGTTTCTATGCTAAAAAGTTAAATTCAGATATTGCTCTCATTGATAAAAGAAGAACGGGAAAAAATGTCGCACAAGCTATGAGTGTTATCGGAAATGTTCAAGATAGAGAATGTATTATTATCGATGATATGATCGACACAGCTGGGACATTAGTTGAAGCTTGTCGTGTGCTTCGAGAAAATGGTGCTACAAAAGTCTATGCTTGTGCAACTCATGCAGTTTTATCAAAACCAGCACTAGAGCGAATTTCAAATTGTGTAGAGCTTGATCGCGTGATAGTAACTGACACAATTGCACTAACAGAAGAAGCCAAGGCAATTTCCAAAATAAAAGTTCTTTCAACTTCTGAACTTTTAGCAAAGGCCATTCACCGTACATTTAATAACGATTCAGTTAGTTCACTTTTTATTTAGCTAGGATATTTACGATGGATCAATTAATCGTGGGCCTAGGTAATTATGGAAAAAAGTACGAACATACTCGCCATAATATAGGCTGGGACGTTTTTGAAGAACTCACGTTTGCTAATGATTTAAAATGGATTGAAAAATTTAAAGGTGAATTCGCTGTTTTAAATGTGAATAACTCTAAAATATATTTTTTAAAACCACACACCTATATGAATTTAAGTGGAGAGTCAGTTCAACCGCTCATGCAGTTTTTTAAAATTCCTATAGAAAATATATTAATTTGCCACGATGAGCTCGATTTGCCCTTTGGAACGATTGGTTTTAAGCCCGGAGGTGGCTTGGCCGGGCATAATGGGTTAAAATCGATTGCGCAAGTCTTGGGAACGACAGAATTTAAACGGCTTCGCATTGGAATTGGTCGTCCCGTTCACGGAGATGTTTCCAATTGGGTATTATCGGGGTATAGCCAAGAAGAAAAAGATTTTTTTAGAAATTATTTAAGTGAAACGGCACGAGCATTAGAAACTTATGTGAAACTCGGTTTTTCAAAAGCGGCCACTCAATATAGTAAAAAAAAATTAATTTAAGATAAACTTAAAAAAAAGTGCCAGGCACTTTTAAGAATAGGGAAAAAATATGGGATTAAATTGTGGAATTGTTGGTCTTCCAAACGTAGGTAAATCGACAATCTTTTCGGCCATCACTTCAGCTCCAGCAGAAGCGGCGAACTATCCATTTTGTACAATTGAACCAAATGTTGGTGTTGTAGCAATGCATGACCCACGCATGAAAGCGATTGGTGATATTATTGGTCCGGAAAAAATGGTTTATACAACTGTTGAATTCGTTGATATCGCAGGTCTTGTAAAAGGTGCCTCAAAAGGTGAAGGTTTAGGTAACCAATTTTTGGGTCACATTCGTGCAGTTGATGGAATCGTTCACGTTGTTAGATGTTTTGAAGACGGAGATATCATTCACGTTCATGGGAAAGTAAATCCAAAAGACGATATTGAAACTATCAATCTTGAATTAGCATTCGCGGATTTGGAAGTTGTTGAGAAAAAACTTCAAAATATTCCAAAACTTTTGAAGTCACAAAATAAAGATGTTTTATCACAAGCTAAAATTCAACAACCAATCTTAGAGAAATTAAAAACTAAGCTGGAAGCAGGTGTTGCCGCAAGAAATGTTGAACTTTCAGATGAAGACAGAGATGCGATTAAAGATTTAAATTTAATTACAGCTAAAAAAGTCATTTATCTTTGTAATGTTGATGAAGCAGGTTTAGAAAAAGATAACGAGCATGTAGCAGCGGTAAAAGCTTATGCAAAAACTGAGGGCTCTGAGGTGTTGGTGATTTGTGGGAAATTAGAATCTGAAATCGCTTCACTTGAAACGTTAGAAGAGAAAAAAGAATTTTTAGCGGCAGCGGGAGTTTCTGAATCTGGCCTCGATAAACTGACTCGCGCAGCCTACAATATGCTTGGACTTAAAACTTATTTCACCGCAGGTGTCAAAGAAGTTCGCGCTTGGACTTTCCACGCAGGATATAAAGCACCTCAGTGTGCTGGTGTGATTCACTCTGATTTTGAACGTGGTTTTATTAAAGCAGAAGTTTTCCATTACGATGATCTCATTAAATTTGGCTCTGAAGCGAAAGTTAAAGAAGCTGGTAAGTTTAGGGTTGAAGGAAAAGAATACGTCGTACAAGACGGCGATATTATGCATTTCAGATTTAATGTATAAAAACATTCAAGGGGGCCGAGAGGGCCCCTTGCTATTAACGTAATCGAGAACCCTTGCACATATCAAGAATGGCATTATCGAGAGCAACAGGTCCTGAATACTCACTAGTTTGCTCGAGAATTTTCTTCGCTTTATCCACAGAATCTTTATAACATGTAATCGCACCTAAAGCGTTTGAGCTAATACATAATTTAATTGCCAGTTTTTCTTGATTAACAGGAAGGTCAAACTCTTTAGAAGCGGTCAAGACGTCTTTGTCGGACATTGCAGCTTTTACGCATTCCACGGCATCGGCTTCACCTGTTGCTTTATTAAATCCAAGTTCATAAGAATTCCTACAAAGATTAGCGGCTATGAGTTCATAATCTGAATTTTTTATTGAACTGTTTTTAATATTAGTTAAGACAGCATCATCACTTAAAGCTTGTTCATAACATCTCTTTGAACCAACTGCATCGGAATATGTACACATGTCACGAGCAATTTTTTCGAGATCAATTTGTTTTTTAGAAAAATAAGGTGAAAATTTATTAAGATTTAAAATTGAATCATCAGACAAGGCTTGTTTGTAGCACTCTAGGGCTTTTGGCTTAAGACTCGTTGCCTGAGCAAAGCAAGTCGTTAAAGAGATAAAGGCAAAAGACGTAATGAGTAGTTTTGATTTCATAAGTAATCCTTAAAAGATTGAGGGTAAATTTAGGATTAGTTTATCGATTTAAAAATTTTGTTCAATGACTGTTGTATAATTTACACGTTTAGCTGAGTAAGCTTGCTTGGGAAGTGTCCTGTGCTAAAGAAATGTTTTGTTAATGGCGTGATATATGGTTACAAATTATTCATAAATAAAATTGGTAGGTTTTCTTGAGCATGGAAAAAGTGCAATTTAAAAAAATTATTTCTCAATTTGTTGAGATAACAGATGCGGAGTGGGAGGTTTTTTCTTCATATTTAACAAAAGTTGTTTTGAAAAAGGGTGATTACTTTTTTAAACATGGAGACACGCATTTGAGTTTAGGGGTAGTGATTGAGGGACTTCTGCACTCGCACTATATCTCGCTAGCTGGAAAAATGCACACAAAGACCTTCGTTTGGGAAAATCGCTTTGCGGGGGCATGGACAGCAATTGTTAATAATGATCCAGCGTTATTTTCTTGTGAAGCTCTCGAAGATTCAGTGCTTCTGACCATTAGAGGCGATAAATTTTTAGAGCTAATGGATAAGTACAAAAACATCGGAAAATTAGCACAAATCTATACTCAAAGACTTTTAAAAGAAAGAGAGTTCAGAGAGTACAGTTCATTAGCACTCACAAGTACTGAACAATATGAACTGTTCAAACAAACATTTCCGAAAATTCGCGGCCGAGTTCCTCAGTATCTTATAGCATCTTATATTGGCATAAGTGAGGTGAGTCTTAGTAGGTTGAAAAAAATATAGGATATTAACATTTGTTAATTTCAGTTTGAATTTACTGATTTATTCAACATCTATCAATTAACTTTGTTCGGAGGTTTAAGGTGAGAGTTAGAAAATTTAATTTAGCATTTTTAGTATTATCTCTTATGGCCGCACCATCAGTATTTGCGGTAAATGGCTCTAAAAGCAATACATTTCAAACAATGAGCAGTAAGGCTGCAGAAGTCGTTGCCCTATTAACGAAAGAGCAATTAAAAGAAGCAACTTATAAGTATGATTCAGAGGAAAAAGCACAGTGGCGCTATTTCCCTTCTTCAAAATTGCCAACAATTTTTCCTAATCATAAAGGATTACAGATCAGCAAATTAGCAGTATCTCAACAGGAAAAAGTGATGGAGTTGGTGAAAACAGCAATGTCTGAGCAAGGCTATGAGACTGTAAAAATTGTAAGAACCCAAGATAGTGATCCTGCAATTAAGCGCAAGCCACAAGAGCGTGCATTTTTTAAATATGGAAAAGAAAACTATTTCATTTCATTTTTTGGTTTACCAACAGATAGAAAGTGGATGATGAGATTTGAGGGGCACCATGTTTCTCTTAATGTAAGCGTAGAGGATGGAAAAGTTGTTTCTGCGGCTCCATTCTTTCTCGGTATCAATCCCGCGGATTATGTCTATGAAGGAAGAACAATTGAAACTCATGATAATATCGTTGCTTCGGTTAAAGAACTAAATAGCACTTTAACCGATCTACAAATCGCAACAGCAGAGTCATCATTAAAAGAATTACCGAAAGATCTTATTTATACACCGGCGTTAGTAAAAGGGACAATTAGATTACCGAAAAGAGAAGAATTACCACTTGGTCTTTCATATAAACAAATGAGTGTGGGTCAGCAAAAGGCGATCATGAACATTGTCGCGAATTTTACGAGCAACTTGAACGAAACAAACAAAGCGGTAATTCTAGAAAAAATTAATCAATATGGATTAGAAAATTTAGAGTACATTTTTAAAGGACAACTTGATTTGGATGGATTCTATTATTTTAGAATTCAAGGACCAAGTTTTGTTTTAGAATTTGAAACTGTTGATGGAAGTGCAAAACACTATCACGTGGCCCTGCAAGAATTAAAATAAGAACAAAAAAAGGGAGCTCGGCTCCCTTTTTTACTTCAAGCTGACTTTGAATGTTTCATCAAGAGGTGTTTTTAAATTACTGGTATTGTTTAAAATGCTGTAGAAAAAATTATTGCGGTAAATAAGCTTTACATAATTGCGAGTTTCTTCAAACGGAATCGCTTCGATATTTGCTAGGGGATCATCATTTTTAAAAATATCTTTACGCCATTTTTCAATTCGGTTTTCACCAGCATTATAAGAAGCTAACGTATAAACTAAGTTTCCATCAAAGCGCTCAAATAATACTTTTAAATACTTCACACCAATAGCGATATTGATTTCAGGGTCTGAAAGATGGCGCACTTTTACCTTTTTATTGAAGCGCTTTGCAGTTGCTGGCATTAGCTGCATTAGTCCTTTTGCACCAACGCTAGAGGTCGCGTTGGGATTAAAGGCCGACTCTTGTCTCATTAAAGAAATAATAATAAGTGGATCAATGTCTTGTGATGCTTTTTTGATAGTGTCCATGTATTCCATTGGGAATAGAAGTTTTACTAATCGAAAGTTCATTGAGAGTGTGTTTTGCTCAAAGCTATCTTGAAATAATTTAAATGAAGAGATGTATTTTCCTTGGTCGTTTAAAAATTTAATCATGTTAACAATGATGTATTCTCTAAATTCCTGATTGGTTACTTGGCCTAAGGATTTAGGCTCCAGTCCATCTTCAATAGGCATATTTAAAAGATAACGGCTTTCTAAGACGGCTAAGCGATCAATGTTTAATTTAAACCAAACATTCATGCGGTTAATGGCATCAATGGCCGGGGCGTTTAAGTTCGCAAACGTAACTTTCAATGCTTCTTCTTTTGAGATTAGCCTTTCAATTAATTCATTTTCAGTTTTTTCCTTGCTGTCTTTAGAAATCTCTTTTAATGAAAGAATAGAATAAAAAGAATACGGTGATTTGGTAATAATGCGGTTATAAATCGTCGCAGCTTTTTTCTCGTCGCCAGTTTTAGCAAAACTTGTAGCAATCCAGAATTGCGCTTTTGAATCGAGCTTCTCACTAATATCAAAAAGTTTATGTTTGTTTATAAGTGCTTTTAATTTAGCGAAATCACGGCTTATAACATATGGCCACATAAGAGCAAAATAGCTCTCAGAAAATTCTTCGGCCGGTGCAAATGTACGAGAAAGATTAAAAAGTTCGTTGGCTTCGTCTTCTCTTCCCTTGTAGTAAAAATTTTTTCCCGCGTTGATTAAGCTTGTCCAAATTCTTCGTTGTGGAATCATGAGTTTATTTTTATTGTAGAAATTTACTGCCGTTAGAAGGTTTTGCTTTGCGATTGCATATTCACCTTTTTCGATGAACTCTTGCGAATCTTTATAAAGTTTGCTGAATTCTTCAACGTAATACGTCTGGCTCGATTTACTAGATTTGGTTTTGTTTTGAACTAATACTTGGACTCTTTCATCAAGTTTTATTTGCTGAAGAATTTTTTTTGCAGGACTAACTTCAAATTTTATAGATTGCTCGATAATCAAGTTTGAAACGCGCTGATGTTCATTTGGAAACTTTTTTAAATACTTAAGAAAATTAGCAAGTTCTTCAACGGGATCATCCCCAATTAAATAGAAGGGGGTAATTTTTGAGAAGAATGTGAACTCTTCATCTTTAAATCCATTGAAGCTTGAAATATTAGAATACCGACGTAAAAAATGAGCACGACAATAACGATCAAGGGCATGTTGCATTCTTACAACTAGCGAACCTGCAGTTTCACTTGGAATCTCACTGGTCATAGCACAATCAGTTTTCATTTGATCAAAACTATTAATTTGCCCTATTTTTTCTAAGCGTTCATAGAAAGGAGTAAGAATTTGAAAACTATTTTTTTGTTTTTTAAGAGCTATTACACCTTTTACTGTTGCTGATTTTACTTTTCCCTCATCTAATTCCTTAAATATGCTAACTAGATATTTTCCAGCATTTATATCTTGGTTGGATAAATCGAGCTTGAAATAATTGTCACTGCTATAAATTGCCGGTCTAAGTTTTAAGTTTGCACTCGCAAAAAGCGGGGTGAAACAAATAAATAGTGAAAAAGAAACAAATGCTTTCAACAAACCGACCTCCCTGTCGCAAATGTTGTAACGAAAATGGCCTAGCCTCTTTGGTTGAAGCGCCCCTGAATTTCATCTAACCGATTGATAATTTCATTTAAGACTACTCGCTTATCATCCGGAACCACGAGACTTAAATTATTTAAATATGAGCTAACTTCACTCATGTACATAAGATCATTTTTGTAATCTTCCTCAATTTGATCAAAGGTCATGTTAACTTCTTCAGCTAAATCTTGAAAGTAATCGCCTTTTCTAAAAGTTAATTTAGAGTGCGTTTCTTTATTTCTAATTTTGCCAAGATGCTTTTGTAATTTATACAAAGGTCCTGCAATTTTATGTGAAAAGAAAATACAGATGAAAAAAGTAAGACCTGTAAATCCAATTTGCAATAAAACTAAAAATATAAAGAGTTGTGTTCTTCTTGTTTTATAATCTTCTGCCACATTGGGGAGTAGGTTTTCTAAATGACCTATAACACTGTTCATGAGTTCATAAATGGTAAATGGATAAATGATGCTTACCAAAAAAACTAAAGAGCATACAAAAATGCTGAACTTTATTTGGAAACCAGGATTGATGAGATAAATTTTTCTACCATTTGACACAGGAGATCCTCATATCTTCTAAATATCTTACGAGACGAAAACGTCTATATTATTATAGTTTGATAATGCCATTTTAAGCCACCCTTATTTTATAGAGACATATTTTCTTGATTGAATTGCTCTCCTTTGAAGAAACCTTTTAATTTCGTTGATTGCCGAGTAATATATACAGGTTTTAAAGTATAATTCGAAGGGTGGTCCAACATGAGCCAAGATATTACAAATAGATTAAACGTCATTATTAATCCTCACACCGGAAAAACGTTAAAAGAGGAAGGAAGAATAGTTGAAATCAATGCTGATGATAAAGCTCTACATTTTAAATATAAGCGTGATGGCATCTCCCCAGAATCAAAAAGAGTAATTGAAAATAAAATTATTGAAGCGCTGAATGGTTTTATTGCTAAAGAAAAAATCACAGTTCTTACGATCTCGGAAAATTCTGAGGATGTGTACAAAGCAAAGCCAGCGAATGCTCCTCAATTCAAAAAAGTGGAAGATAAAGCAGAGTTAAAAGTAGGTCATGGGCCAGCAGGGCAGGCAAAACGTCGCGTGCCAAATGTTAAGCACGTCATTGCTGTTTCGTCATGTAAGGGTGGAGTTGGTAAATCAACTGTTGCGGTAAATATGGGACTCGCGCTTAAATCTCTAGGCCACAAAGTAGGATTTCTTGATGCTGATATATATGGGCCATCATTTCCCATGCTTATGAATCATCGCACGACAAAACCAAGTGCAAATGATGATAAAAAAATTCTTCCCATTGAAGCTTATGGAACTAAGTTTATTTCTTTCGGACTATTTATTGGTGAAAATGATCCAGTTATTTGGCGAGGGCCTATGCTCGGTGGAGTTTTAAATCAATTCCTATTCGACGTAGCTTGGGGCGAATTAGATTATTTAATTATTGATCTTCCTCCAGGAACAGGAGATATGCAATTATCGATGATTCAAGCAACCGAGGTTGATGGGATCGTTGTAGTATCAACTCCACAAGACATTGCGGTTTTAGATACGAAAAAAGGCCTGCAAATGTTTAACCAAGTAAAAGTTCCAATTATTGGAATGGCCGAAAATATGAGTTATTTTATTCCTGAAGATGCACCAGAGAAAAAATATTATATCTTTGGAAAAGATGGAGTTAAAAAAGCAGCAGAAGAATTAAGCGTAAAATTTCTATCTGAAATTCCACTAGAGATCTCTGTGCGTGAAGGATCTGATCAAGGTGTTCCATACATGACCAATCCTAAAAATGAAGGAAAAGGTGTATGGAAAGCCTACCAGGAATTGGCGAAAAATATAGATATGTTTTTTGGTGGAACTTCAGAGAAGTCACCAGGTTTTTTTAAAAAATTATTTTCGTAGTCTTGCTGTTTTTAGGAGTCTTGTTTGGGTTTACTAGAAGTCATTAAGGAACAAGTCGGTTTTGGTTTTACGGGAAAGATCAATATCTTAACCGAAAGATCACAGTTTCTAGGCGCAATTTTTTTAAATGATGGCCAAATAGTTGGTTGCGAGTATCAAGGGAGTACTGGACTTCGTTCGCTTAAAAAAGCAGTCTTTGAAGATTTAAAGTCAAAAATTTTTTTTAAGTTTATAGTAGAGCCGGAAGTAATTAGTGCTGATCATATACACTTCGATGTAGGACTAGATGAGCTTAAAAAACAAATTCAAACAGATTTTGAGCGCTACCAAGAATCAATGAAATTTAAACCACCTGGCGATATCCATCTTTTGGTTAGTCCGGAAATAGTTCTCAATCACGAACAGATTAATTATGCAGAATTTCAAATTTTAAAGACAGTAACAGAATATAGCAAAGTTTCGGATATTTATAATCATTGCATGCTTGAAGAATATGAAATAACTCAAGCATTGGTAGAATTAAGAAGAAAAAAAGCAATAAAAGTCTTCCAAAAAGAGGGTAATGTTCGGTAGTATTCTTAAGAAAAATAAAAGTAATGGAGTTTTAAGATGAAAGGACAAACGCATAATCAAGGCGAGTTAAAAGAATTAAAAGTCAAAATCGAAAAAGAAATTGTTGAGTCAGTTGAAAGAATGGCAAAAAACAGCAACGTTTCGGTCGATGAGATTGTTGTAGTTGCGCTTAAGCGTTTTAGAACAAGTCATACGGATCTTGATGGGCGCGTATCTAAGCCAGAATAGCTGCTACATTATTTTTTTTCAGCGTGATTTCCTAGTGGCTGAGCTGGATTTGCTGTTGGAAGAGTTTTGGCTTTCCTGTTTACCAATAAGTCATCCGCCTCTTCTTTACTATCTTTAATTAAAACATAGATACCTTTAGGGCAAATAAGCTGTTCTTCTGACTTTGCATTATTTTTGCATAAAATATTTTGTTTACTAATTTCACTCTCTTTTATTTTTTTATTTCTATACAAAGTTGATAAATCTAAGTCTCCGCTCAGTTTGTTACGAGAAATAATAAAAGCATTTTTATCGTATTCATTTTCACCAAAGTAACATTTGGGTGAGTCCGGGCCTAGTTGTTTTTCCAGTTGGCATGCTATACTTTTTTTGCTTTTAGAGCCAAAGAAATTTAGTGACACAAACTTATCAGCATAGTTAAACAGACAAACTAAATTTTTGTTACAATATTCAACAGTAGCTGTATCAATTTCTATTTCAGAAATAAATTTTGCACACTCAATATCGCTATTTGGAGTAAGCGGTGGCTTAATAATATTTTTAGAATTACAAATTTCTTTTACGTCATTAATATTAAAACGATGTTGCTTCTCCTTAATCCTCTGTGTATCGAGCTCTAAGATATGGGTATATGCAAATCGTTCAACTTCGTCGCGAACATAGTCCTTACATTTTTCTAAATCATTACCACTCGGTTTTTTGCAAAGTTTAGCTGAGATTTCATTTTGGAACTTATTAAAGTCCTCTCTTGAAGAGTAGGCGCAATTAAAAACCTGCAAAACTGATTTTTCGTTTGTTGGACATTTTTTTTCCAACTCAGATCGGAAATAAGAAAAAAATCTTCCTGGCCCATTGTTTTGTGCGGAAACTGTTAATATTGCAATATGTGATACGAAAAGTGCTAATTTTAAAGAAAGCATCTGAAGTCCTTAAAAAAAGATATCTATAAATGGCATTATCGGCTTATGTATTTAGAACTTTATAAAATTTCTAAAATTACGAATTAAAGACAGTGGTCAGTTATATTTTTGTCGTACATTTGCACATGTTTTCGCAGAAAATTGTCTAAAAATAAAACAGTGCTATTTAAAAAAATCACATTCCTATACTGGCAAAGGCTAGAAACCCTCGATAAGAAGTCATTTTTTTTGGCAACCATTTTGCTTAGTTCTAACCAATTAGATTTATCGTCGGAGAGTATTATGAAATCGCTTTTTTATGTTTTTGGGTTATTGCTATCGACAACAGCATTGGCCGATAATTTAATTTGCGTGATTTTTGATAATAATTACGAGCAAATTGCACGAGTCCAGTTTGATTCCGAAAGCGTTGATATTCTTCAAGATCATTATGTGAATAATCATAATATTAATCTTGCTTTGATTAAAATGGGCCCAGGATTTCTTTCATTAGAAGCAACATCTATTATAAAAAAGGAAGGAGTAAGCTATTACCCGAAATCATTTATTTCGTTGGAAGAATCGATGATTAAGCGAATGAAAAAGGGAGAGTCCTTGGGATTTTCACTCAATGGAGATATTTCAAGAAGGGATTTTGTAACTTGTTATAATATGAAAAATGAGGATAAAGCACCATTCGATTTAGATTATCAAAAGAGCAAGAATTCGCCTGTTAGAGAAAATAATAATTTAATTCGCCATCGCTAACATCCCGTAAAAAGAGTCGCTAACATCCCGTAAAAAGAGTTGTGCTAACATCCCGTAAAAAGAGTTGTGCTAACATCCCGTAAAAAGAGTGGTGTTTAAACATTCAACAATCATTCTGAATATTTTTTTTACACCTTGAATTTTTTTCCATCTTATCGAATGAGTTTCTAAGCGCTTAAGCAAAAAAAAAGTAAAAAACGTATGGCATGGCGGTTGCAATGTAAATATCAAACACCCTAACGAGGTTTATTTTATGAAAGCTTTAACACTTAAAAACTTTATCATCGCATTTGTTGGTACAAGTTCTTTGATTGCTATCGGAACAGTAAGAGATCTTAAAAACAAGTCAGTTGCTGAACTTGATGAAGATTTCGCTGACGATGTGATTGTTGAAGCTGATCGTAATCTTGCTTCAGAAGTACAAACTAGAGGCGCTAAAGCTCTGTATTTAGCACTTAACGAGATTAACTCTCAAAGAATTAACGGTGAGTGGGAAATCGTAAGACATGTTAAAGACAACAAACCGCAATTAGATGCTAGCCATGGTGATAGAACTTTAAAAGTTAATTTTAGATTAATATCAACTTCTACAATTAAAGTAGGGTCAGATGCTGATCAATTATTTCAAGTTTCAATTTTAGAAGGAAACAAAATCGCCTTGTTTAAAAAATTAAATGGGGGATATGAAATTTTAGAAGCTAGAAAACTAGTAAGAGAAGTAGCTTCAGAAGAGAATGGTGTAATGGAAATGATTTTGGCCAATGCAACTTTAGCGAAATTTCCGGGACAAAACTTTAAAGGAAATAATGTGGAAGGTAGCTTAACTTTAATTGGTAAAGAATTGCAGAGTGTAGAAGTTAGAGTTTCTGATGATAAAGGTGTTGATTATAGAATTTCAATTAATGTAGCAACACTTGGTGATGCTGGAGCTTTCACTGCAGACGTTGATGGTCAAGATGTAAGTGGAATGTTTTATAATAATGGTCAAGATGGCTACAGAATGACTTTTATTAATGGTCCATTACAAGGTTCTCAATTAGACTTCATGAATGAAGAGCAAGCAAGAAAAAAAGCAGAAATAGAAGAAGAGTCTTCTCGCGAGCAAAGTTTTGAACAAAAAGAAGCTGAAGTAAAAGAAGAAGAGCAAAAGCAGGAAGAACCAAAAGTTGTTTCTGAGCAAAATATGGAAGAAAAATTCATTGAAGACTCAGCTAATAGAAATGCTCAAACAGCGAATGAAAATGATGTGTATACACAAGAAGAAGCAAAAGAAATAGGTGAGAAACAAGGGTTCGCTTTTTAATATCCAAAAGGGCCCAAATGGCCCTTTCATTTTTTTGCAACTGTTTCTTCTTTTAAAACAAACTTAGCAAATAAAAAAACCACTCCGGCGACAATCATAAAGTCAATAAATGAGCCGAGAACCTTTCCGTAGAGAATTCCCTCATAACTTAATTTTCTGATGTCATCAACGTTAGCCGCTTGAAGTGCAGGTTTAAATATCAGGGGCATTAAAAGATCATTAACTAAACTTCCGATCAGGTCATTGAGTTTTCCACCGATAATAACAGCAATTGCGAGTCCGATAACCCCATATGCTTTAAGGAAAGAGATAAATTCTTTTGCCATAACAACTCCTTTTAAAATTAAAGTTTAATCATAAGAAACAAATTATCGAATGTACAAAGTTTAATCATCTTATAAAATAGATCAGGTTTAAGGATATAAAATCTCAAAAAAGTTATTATCTTAAGGTAATTAAAAAACCTTGAGGATGTATGAAGATTTTAATTTTGTTTGTGACTTTGCTGGTGTTGGCTTCATGTGGAAGTAAAAAATCCAATGCGAGAACTGAGCTTGTTCAGGGAAATCAAGAAGCTATACAAAATAAAGATTTTTTTGAAACTTCAGGCTACGTACATGCAGTCACTCTTAATAAAGAACTCGAAAAGAACTTACAAAAATGTATCTATGCCATTGAAGAAAATAATTCTTGTAAAATAAGTGAGTTGCCTCTTTTGCGATATAGCTTCAAAGAAACTGATAACAAAGTCGATTTGATTAAAAAAATAAATGAGAGATTGTTAGTTAGCCATCCATTCTTGCAGAGAAATTTTCTAAATTTATTGAACGAGCTCCCTATAGAACTATTAAAAATGTTCGGAGCAGTTAATGCGATTGTTATAGCGGATAATATTTCCCCTTCTTTTTATATGCCAGTCACAGGAGCAATTTATTTTAATGCTCAATATTTTTGGCTAAATCAAGCCGAAAAAAATCAACTCTATTCAAAAAAAGATTATCGATCTGATTTTGGGAAAGAATTGAAGTTTGATACTTATTCACCAAGGCGAGGAAAAACGGAATCGCTTTGGAGTATCAGGGAGAAGCCAGAGGTTACAATCGATCAACTCAAAGTATATACATCTAGAGTGATTATCCATGAGCTCTCTCACGCAAACGACTATTTTCCAGAAGATTTAAGTGCAGAAATCAAATTAAGAGAAGAAGAAACGTATGATGCTATTTCTCTAGACATGATCATGGGCAAGAAAAAATTAAGTTCACGAATGCCTAATCAAGTTACTAATGAGGTGCTTCTGAAAGTTGGAAAAATTCTTTTTCGTGGAGAAGAAGCGTCGGCGGAAATTTTAAAAATGACAGCTAAAGTATTTTGGGACTTATTTAAAAAGGAGCGAGTTGCTGATATTTATGCTCTCTCTAGTCATGCAGAAGATTTAGCAATGATTAACGAGTCAGTAATGATGAACTATTACTATTCAATTGAGTATTCAAATGTTGTTTATGAGATAGATGCGGAGGCAGTGGTTGGTGGATTTTATAATAAGGCGTTCAGTGAAGAGCTTACAGAAAAAAGAAATTTTATTCTTTCAAAAACATTAAATAATGAAGCACTTTTTCAAAAAATTGAAGACCATGTTAAAAAACAAAATGAAGGTGAATACACAAAATACAAAGAGATTGCAGAAGGAACTAGTTGGGCCGATATTTAGAATTTGCAAAAGCCCCTTTCGGAGCTACAAAATTATTTGACCATGCAGTTTAATTTTTGATAAAACTTATCACCTGAGCCAGATACGCTTACATAACCTTTTTTGTATCCAGAGTTTTTAAACAAAACTAAATCAACAAATGTATATCCATCACCATCACCAAATAAACGAATACGATCATTTCCAACACGTAGGTCTCCACCTTGAGCATTAAGGTTTTCCATATTAGAAGATTGTTCAGTCTTGCCTTTGATTTTTACTAAAATTGGAGAATAACCATCTTCATTATTAACTTGTGGGTGCGTTTTAAGCTGAGCATTTGGTTGCCCAAGATCGGAAATCACAAATTCAACTTTTACATCATATATTTTTTTATCGAATTCTTCTTTGACGTTGCATGAAATTGTAGAATCTCTAGCAAGTGTTGCGATGGAGAAATGAAGCAATATAATTCCAGTTATATTTTTCATTTGTAATCCTTGTAAAGGGTTTCAAGGCTTATAGATGATCTAAATTTTGGATTCAAGGGATGTGGTAAAAATACGTAGGCGACAGAAAAAAAAGGCCTCTTACGAGGCCATTAACAAACTACTTCCCTAAAAGGGCCTTAAATTCTTGAGTGAGAATCGGAACGATTGTGAATAAGTCACCAACGATTCCATAATCAGCTTTAGTGAAAATCGGAGCATCTGGATCAGTGTTGATGGCAACGATTACTTTCGACGTTCTCATACCAGCTAAGTGTTGGATTGCTCCAGAAATACCACAAGCGATATAAAGCGATGGAGCAACTGTTTTACCAGTTTGACCAACTTGCATAGCGTGTGGAGCAAAGCCAGAGTCAACAGCAGCTCTTGAAGCTCCCACTGTTGCACCAACAACGTTTGCTAATTCATCTAAGATTTTGAAGTTCGCGGCATCTTTCATCGCGCGGCCACCAGATACGATAATGTTTGCTTCAGTTAAGTCTAATTTTTCTGAAGTTCCTTTTACGATTTCTTTGATCATCGCACGAATTGCACCAGCATCAATGTTTGCATCAGAAGCGGCCCCTGCTCCTGCTGTTGGATTGGCGTTCATTCCAAGAGCGTTTGGTCTAATTGTCACGAAGTGAGGCTTCGGCCCTGTGATTTCAACTTTTGCAAAACACTTTCCAGCAAACAGTGGGCGAGTTCCTGTGAATGTGTCCCCCGCAAATGTAAAATTTGTCACATCGCTTGCAAGACCAGCATCAAATTTAGTTGCTAGACGTGGAAGTAAATCTTTACCAATTGAAGTTGCTCCAGCGAAAACATAATCAAAGGCGCCAGTCTTAATAAAAGACTCGAGCGCATTTGAATATCCTTCAGGAGAATATTTTTCTAAATTAGCACCTTTTAATGCGTGAACTTTCGAAGCACCAAATTTAGCAAGCTCTGCAGTTACAACTTCCGGAACAGTACCAATTGCCGCTACTTCAACAGAGTGACCAGTTAGTTTTCCTAGGATTTCTAAAGTCACACCTTTAGCGTGGTTTCCGTTTATTTCAGTAAATACTAATATTTTAGCCATAAAAAATTCCTTTAATTAAATAATCGTTAGATAATTTTAGCTTCGTTTCTTAATAGACCAACAACTTCTTTTACAACTTGAGCTTGTTTAGCTGCATCCATTGCATCGAATTTTTTACCTGGTGGTTTTTCTGGTGGTAATTGAAAGCTAGAATATTTTAATCTTTGATCAGCTGCACTTACACCCACATCTGCCAATGAATATTGAGCAAGAGGTTTTTTCTTTGCTTTCATAATTCCTGGAAGAGAAGCATATCTTGGAGTGTTGATACCTTTGTTGCAAGCAATTAGTGCTGGAAGTTTTACACCGTATACTTCTAGTGCTCCACCTTCGATTTCTCTTTTTACTGTAACGTCAGTTGCAGATCCTTCGTATCCAACAACAACTGAAACCGATGGTAAATTTAACATCGTTGCTAGAATTTGTGGAACTTGTAAGCAATCGTCGTCGATTGCTTGTTTACCAGATAAAATAAGATCTGGAGTTTTCCCAGATTTTTCGATCGCGCCTTTTAAGGCTTTTGCGATCATGTATGAATCCATGTTGTCATTAGCTTCAACTAGGATTGCTTCATCGGCACCCATTGCCATTGCAGTTCTTAGTGCTTCAGTGTCTTTAACAGATCCAACGCGAACAACGGTTACAGTTGATCCTGCATTTGCGGCTTGAACCAGAAGAGCTTGCTCAACTGCAAATTCATCATACGGATTCATAATCCATTTAATGTTACTTGTTTCGATGTATGAACCATCGGCATTAGGGACAACTTTTGTTTCAGTGTCCGGTACTTGTTTTACGCAAACAAAAATATTCATGTGAGCTCCTTCTTAAGTCCTAGAAAATATTTCTTTAGCTATTACTAGTCGTTGTATTTGTGATGTACCTTCGTAAATTTGAATGAGTTTTGCATCCCTCATTAATTTCTCAACGGGATACTCCTTGCTGTAACCATAACCACCATAAATTTGTACTGCATCTGTCGTTATTTGCATACAAGAATCGGCCGCAAAAGCTTTAGCATAAGACGCCAGTTGCGTGTTAGGTAAATTGTTATCAACAAGCCACGCGGCTTTGTGAACAAGTAGTCTCGCTGCTTCAATTTTCATTGCCATTTCAGCTATCATAAATTGAATTGCTTGATGTTGATAAAGTGGAACATTAAATTGAATTCTTTCTTTCGCATATTTTACTGCGTGATCATAAGCACATTGCGCTCCACCAACAGAAGATGCGGCCACCATTGGTCTTGAATGATCAAGAGTTTTCATGGCAATTTTCCATCCCTGATTTAACCCACCAAGGATATTCGCTTTTGGAACACGAACATTATTAAATGTGACCGCACGTGTGTCAGAACAACGATGACCCATCTTGTCTTCTTTTTTCTCGATAACAATCCCAGGTGTACCCTTTTCAACAACAATTGCTGTTATTCCTTTGTGCTTTAGTGTGGTGTCTGTTGTGGCATAAACAACAAACAAGTCAGCGTAACCAGCGTTCGTGATCCACATTTTATTTCCGTTTAAAATGACGTGATCACCATCTTCTTTTACCGTCGTCTTTAATCCAGCAGCATCTGATCCATTTCCAGGTTCGGTTAAACAAAATGCTGCAATTTTGTAATTTTCAGTAAATGGTTTTAGAAATTTTAATTTTTGTTCGTGTGATCCACCAATTACAATTGGAAGAAGTGCGAGATCATTGGCCATAATCGCCGTGTTCATTCCCATGCAACCATAAGCAAGAGATTCAGTGATTATCATCGAATCAAGAGCAGAAAATCCACTCCCACCATACTCTGTTGGAATGCATGTATTAACGAGACCGAGCTCCCAGGCTTTCTTTAAAATCCCCATCGGCATTTCGGCTTTCTCGTCATACTCTTGTGCTTTTGGCATCATTTCATTTTTTGCGAATTTTAATGCGAGGTCGCGAATTTCTAACTGCTCTGGAGTTAAGTTAAAGTCCATCTGAATATCCTTCTTTTGGAAAATGAATCTAGATTATTATAGTTTGCCCTTTTTTTTATTCAATAGGAACTGCGTGATTATTAAAATGCGCGGGGAATTTAAACTTAGATTCTAACTGGACAAAAAAAGGCAACTCACTTAGTGGAAGCATAACAAAACTTCGATCCATCGCGCGCGGATGGGGAAGAGTAAGATGTGGTGTTTCTAAGCTCACAAAATCATAGAAAATTAAATCGAGGTCGATGGTGCGTGGACCCTTGTCGGTATCGCGAGTTCGACCTAATTCTTTTTCCACCTTTAATAAAAGTTTCATAACTTCCTCTGGAGCTAAGGAGGGAGTTTCAAACTCTAATACTTGATTAAAAAAATCAGGTTGTGCTTCATAGTCAACGGCCGCGGAAGTATAGATGCGACTTTTTGCAGTTAATTTTAAATATTTTTGCAATTGAAGAATCGCTGTTTCTAGATTTTTCTTTTTATCACCGATATTCGTGCCGGTTGCAATAATAATTGGCATAAAATTATTTTTTCTTTTGAACTTGCTGATCTTGCGGTGTCTGATTTGCTACAGGAGCTTCACCCGTGAACTCTTGAATATAACTTTCTACTACCCGATCACTTGGCGCCGTTGGAGCTTTTTTAACTCCGCACGCAACAAGTGAAAATAAAATCGAAAGAATTAAAATTTTAGAATTCAAGTGCCAACCCCGCAGAGATAATATCCAGTCCTAAATCAGCACGCAGAAACCAACCTGGAACGATTCGCTTAAGAGCAGTGACTCCAAAAATCATACGACTCTTGGATGAGTCATCAACTAAATCAGTCTCTGCACTTAATTGGGTAGCATTGAAGCCGCGACCATCATCTACACCGGCACCAGGGGCATCTGCCCTTATGATTTGGTAACCAACATAAGGTTGAAAATAAGAGTAGAAAGGTGCTGCAAAAGTATATTTTCCACGAACGGTAATATTAATTAACCGAGTATCAAGACCTGTACCTGGAAAATCGTTGATAACGTTAGTGCCTAATTGCATTTCACCCCAAACATTATCAACTAGCTGATAGGCCCATGATCCATTCATTTGTAGATAGCGCTGAGCTTCGCCGTCGTTATCTTTTCCTTCAATGTAGCCGATGTTTAGTGCCAAAATATTATCCGGCTTGATTAGGCGATTTTTATTTTCTTCAAGCGAGAGATCGTCGTCTTCAAGTTTTGTAGAATTATATAAATCTTCTTCTTCTTGAATTTTGGATGGAGCTTTCTCATCGCCACCAATTTCGGCCTTTTTTTCTTTAAGAGTAAAATATGAATCATCGCCCTTTAAGACTTGAATTTCCATTCCGTTTTTAAGAGTGTTCCATAAATTTACCGAATAAATTTTAGTAATTTTTATTCCTGCCACATTTCCATCAGTGGTTTTAGCGACTAGTGCGCGAACTGCGAGTTTGGCATTCAATAAAAGGGAAATGAAATCACCTTTTCCAAAAGTTTGCGATTCATTTGAAAGCAGAAAAATTTTTTTGGATTCAGAAATTTTTAAAATACGTTCTTTTGCCAAAGGAGGTGCATCGCCAGAAGTATCTGCTGGATCGCCTCGTTCTGTCACTTCGATATCATCGAGAACATTTTGCGCCACTGCTGGTGCAAGATTAAAAGAGGCAAGTAATAGAAAAAAGATAAGTAATTTAAACCAATTGTTCATTATCAAAATTTTAAACCATTTATCCAATGTGTCTATAAAATCATACGTTTCTGATCGAAATAATCAACTATGTTATACTTTAATCAAGTAAAATCAAAATCGTCCGATAAGAGCTTAAGGACTACTTTATGAGGAAGTTATGAAAAAATCGCTTATTTTTACACTTATCCTTTTAAGCATATTTGGTTGTGGTTTAAAGCCGATGTCGGATTCTGGTGAAACAGAATCGAAGGTAACAGAGGAAAATGTTGACTCAGAAGCAGAGTTTGAATTTGGTGTAGATAGCAAAGAAGATGCCCTTGGTTCTCTAGATCATGAGGCTTCATCGGAGGACCATGTGGCAAGCACTACTAAGGAAAAAGATGAATTCGTGGACGACGAATTTATGGCCAAACCAGCAGAGCCAAGTTTCTCTGAATTTAAAGTAGCAGACAATAAAAAGAAAAAAGAATCGGTCAGAGAATACACAATTGAAACACCAATTACACCGCTGGCAGTTAGGGAAACACCTAAAAAAGTTAAGCAGGACAAAGTTGTGATTAAGTATGAGGAAAGGCCAAAAAATATGGTCTTTGATGAGGGCTTTTCAGATTACCACGTTCAAAAAGGCGATACTTTAATGATTATTGGATTCAAGCTTTTTGGTGATTACCGTTATTGGAAAGAATTGAAAGAATGGAACGGGGTGAAGTCACAAGACCTTGCACCTGGATCAATTATTAAATATAAAACTGCGAGTAATGGTTTTAGGTGGAGTCCAAATGGTCTTCCTCATTTGGTAAAAAATGGAGAGTATTTAGGATCTATTTCAATGGATAAGTACGGTACTTCAAAAAGATGGCGTGAAATCTTTGAGAATAATCGTCCAATGCTTCGCGATCCTAATCTTATTTTTGCCGGTTTTACGATTTACTACGTCCCAGATAAGAGAGGCGTTGCTTCTGAAAAGTGATTGGATTAAATTAATATAAGACTTATTTTTTAAGGGCCCGAAAATCGGGCCCTTATTATTTTGGATATATGAGAAATTTAATCTTTTTACTTATGACTTTAGCGCTGATGCTTTCATGTTCAAGATTTGCACGGAAGACTTATGATTTTTCTGACGTTGGCGAAATGACCACGGAAGACTATATTGCGCATTTATCATTTTTAGGGGGAGCATATAAATTTTTTTCTAAAGAAAACATCGTCCCTATTTCAAAGGAATCGGATAAATACTTAAAAGAAATTTATCAGCGCATTATTCAGAACAATGAGATTTTTTTACCCAAAAGAGAGGAACCACAATTTTATTTAATTAAAAATGCGAATCCCTTTATTTTTTCACTTCCAGGTGGGCAATTTTTTATTTCATCAACCTTGATTACAAAATTTTTAAAAAGTGAACAGGTTTTTGTTGCTGCCTTGGCTAGAGAAATTATCCGATCACAACGTAACTTATATGAGAGACAACAAGTACTTCCAACGGGAAATATTTC
>JACCDN010355573.1_pt1 | contig 37172 bp, 35 predicted proteins | sample 7441691 | NCBI WGS metagenome assembly JACCDN01 (sample SAMN15323439, study PRJNA562643) | freshwater metagenome | isolation source: river surface water | place: USA:Blue River Watershed | collected 2017-08-16
GCCACCATTTCTGCGCCGCCCAGCGAGCCCAACTTTGGCAACGCGCGGGTCAACGCCTTCAACAAGGCCTTGCTCACCGCCAAGGGGCAGTGTGTTGAGACGCAAAAACTCATTGTGGCCACCGAAGCCATCATGGACACCGGTTTGCCGCCCGCTGAAAAAGCCAGAGCCGATGCCGAGCAACTGCGCCGTGAAGGCATGGCCCAAGAGGGCGCCGTGAAAGTGGCGCAAGCTCTGAACTCCGATATCAAATCCCGCGCCAACGTGCCGCAAACCATTCAGACCGCTGCGCTGTATGGCGAAAAGTTGTTGGGTGACAAGATGTCAGAAGAGCTGCGCAAAAAAGGCTTGGATCCTTCAAAGCCTGTGGATCAGCAAGCTGCCAAAGCCATTGCCGAAACCACCAGCTTTAAAAATGCGGTTTCGACAGTGGCAGCCGGCCGCTGCACGGGCATGAAGGTGATGGCTTCTTTTGAGCAAAACCCAAGTTCGGGCCAAGGTCAGGTGGGCATTGTCACGGTCTGGACCGAAAAACTGCATGCGGTGGCCGATGCGATCGTGACCAACCAATGGGATTTGATTCCCAAAGGCGAACCTGGCAAGACCATTGACCAACACATTCCAGACGACAAGCGCACCTTGTTGTCCATGTATGGCGCGCAATTGGTGCGTGACGAAAAAGGCGAGTACGTGCTGTTGGCTTATGCGCAAGCACAACCCCGCACCAAAAATCAGCAGAGCATTGATTCGGCTTATGAAGTTGCCAAAACCCGTGGCTATGGCCTCATCCGCTCGTTCATGGGCGAAGCGGTGGAGTCAAACCGCCAGGTGCTGGACGCCGAAGTCTCTACCGTTTTCACCGACGAATCGACCCGCTACCAAGACGACAGCGCCTTCAACAAGAGCGTGAGAGCCATTGGTCCGGAATTGCCAATCAGCGGCTTGACGGTGGCCAGCGAGTGGGAAACTTTGCACCCCAGCAACAACGGACCTGTGGTCGGTGTGGTGGTGCAATGGAAAGTGGCTTCAGCGCAAATTGCAGCCTACTTGGCCAAACTCAACCGTTCTAGCGGCGCCAAGGCCGCAGCCGTGTCGAGCGGCGCCGCGACCGGTGGCAATGCCGGCGCAGCACCCGCAGCCAAGAATGCAGAGCCCCGCAAGGCTGAAGCCTACAGCGGTCAGGGTCGAGCAGCGCGCGACTTCTGATGCGTGAACTCCTCGCTACGCGGGTACTTTTTGTGATGGTACTGGCATTCACCACTTCAGTGAATGCGCAGTTGCCGCCAGACGTGCGCGAGCGCTTGGCAGAACGCAGCGTGGTGGCGAAGGGTTCATTTGTCTACGCCAAAGCGGCAGGCAGTCTGCGGGGCACACGCGAAGCCAGTGAGTCGTTTTATGCCACTGTTGCGACCCGCAACATGGCGCACTTCTTGTGTGATGTGGCAGTGGCGCCAGGCAAGCGCCTTGAAGCCAAGTTGGAAGGCTTGAGCATGGTTTCGTCAACCGTTGCTGGTAAAGAGTTGGAAGTGGTGGTGCGTGCACCTGCGCAAAAGCCGTCATGCAAGGTCGTGTTGGTGGAGGTGGCACCTGCGCCGCCCGCCCCGCCCACGCCGCTTGCGGCGAACCCTTTGCCGCAGGCCCCACGTTCTGAAGAGAACCCCAAGCCGCTGGCGGAACCCAACAGCGTGCGTCACAAAGACATCGTGATAAGGAATTTTGGCGGTGAGTACTGAACACAACTCTTTACGAACGGCGCTCTCGGCAGGGCTGCTCTTTTTAGCTTGCATCGGCGGCACCTTCGCCCAGACTGTGCGCGAAGAAGCCATTCTGTTGGACAAGCCCGATGGCAAGCCGGGCAGCGTCAAGCTGGCAGCCGGAAGCCCCGTCAAAACGCTCAAGCGACAAGGCTTTTGGGTTGAGGTGGATGCGGCCGGCAAAACCGGCTGGCTCAAAGTCTCGCAAATCAATTTTGCGGGTGCTACAGGCGGCTCCACCGCCATTGACACCGGACGCCTAGGAACCGGCAACATTGTGGCCACATCAGCCGCACGCGGCCTCTCGGCGAAGGATCTGGTGAGCGGACAGCCTGATTTCAATGAAGCCAACAAGCTGGAGTTGTTGACGGCAACACCTGCCACCGTTCAGGCCTTTTTAGTGGCCGGCAATGTGACGGCCATCAGCCAAAAAATTCAATTGACAGCACCACGACCTGCGCCTGCGGCAACGCCCGCAGCTGGCTCGGGTCAGGGCGCAGGGTCCTCTTCGTCTACGAAGAAGAAAGGCGATGATGAGTGGTAAATACATGAAGCAGGCACTGATGGGCCTGATCGCGTGCGTGGCATTTTCTGCAGCTGCGCAGACCGACGAAGAAAAAGTTGGCAAGGCAGCTGCCGCGCAGGTCTTGGGTGCAGCGCCTTTGGTGCCCGCTGATCACGCACAGCAATATGTGAACGTGTTGGGCCAGGCTTTGTCGGCCCAATCAGGTGCCATTTACAAGTGGCATTTTGGGGTCATCAAGTCAGATGCCATCAACGCCTTCGCCATGCCGGGCGGATATATTTTGCTGTCTTCGGGTTTGCTCAAAACTCTGGAGAGCGAGGACGAGTTGGCGTTTATTCTGGCGCACGAAGTGGCCCATGTCTCTCGCCGTCACCACTATCAAGTGGTGCAAAGACAGCGCTTGGCCGATCAAGCGGCCAAAGGCTTGCAAGCGGTCACCCAAGATTCAGACACCGCCAAATTGGCCCAAGCCAGCGGTCAAATTTATGCCCGAGGTTTGGACAAGAGCGCAGAGTTTGAATCCGACCGTCTGGGCGTGGAGTACATGACCCGTGCGGGCTACGACCCGGTAGCAGCGATCAATGTGCTCGAGAAGTTGCAGCGGTTCAAGGGCAATGATCCGCGTGCCGAGTTGCTTTTTTCGACACACCCCTCACCAGCTGAACGCTTGGACATGTTGCTGCAGTCAGGCATTGACAAGCTGCCACGGCCCTCAGACAAACCCAACCCTGCGCGCCAAGCGCGCTTTCAAAAGTTCATTCAGGCCATCTGAATTTTGTTCATCTACGAAAAAAATTAACCCATGTCAGACACCCCAGAATCCAAAAAAGAAGCGTTTCAACGCAAGTGCTCCATCATCATTTCGCTGATTGCCTCGATGTTGTTGGTGAATACCTTGGGCTCACAAAATGCCGCTGGCACCGCCTCGTTTTTAAATGCCTCGGCCATCAACACCTATGCGTTTTTTCAAGCCAAAAACATCCGTCAAAACGATTTGAATTTGGCAGCGCAGACGCTGGATGGGATTGCCAACACCGCCGTGCCTTTGGCCAACGAAGAGGCAAAGAAATCGCTGCGTGAACAAGCTGAAGCTTTGCGTGCCAAAGCCTTGAGTTACGACTCTGACCCCGCCTCAGGCGAAGGAAAAAAAGAACTCTTGGCAAAAGCCAAAGAAGCTGAATTGGCCAGAGACCAGGCCATGGAAAAAGGCCCGTACTTTGACTTTGCTGGGCTGTTGCTGCAGTTGGCCATCATTTTGATATCGGTCGTGCTGATCACAGAGCGGCGCACGCTCTATGTCTCGGGCATGGTCGCTGCGGTGGCAGGCACGTTCTTGAGTTTGGACGGCTTTTTCTTGTTCTTAAGAATTCCTTTGCTCAGCTGATCGACCGATCGGCTGCAGGAGTTTCCTGAACACATGACCGCATGGTGATGCCTGCGCCGCAATTGATCCAGACCCAAAGCCCAGCACCTGGGCAGTCGGTGAGTGTCTGGAAAGAGTTCAGCGAGACCGCGCGGGGATTTTTGTTCAGAAAGACCTGGCAAAGTCAGCCCGGACCCGCGGCGAAAGCGTGGTTGTCATGGGCGCACCATGAGCATTTGTTGCTCACCTTGTTGGCGCACCGCGAGGCCAAACATGTGGTTCAAGTCGCCGGTTTGCAGGTGCATGCAGACCACGTTGAAGTGGTGACAGTGGATGCTGGCCTCGACTTTCAAAGAGACTGGCTGGACCGTGTGGCCTTGCAAGGCGAGCCGCTTTTTTTGCAGCCAACCGATGCCCTGAAATTTGCACGCGCGTGTTTGTGCGGTCTTTTGTCGATCCACAAAATCGACATGATGCATGGCGATATCAAGAGCGATAACTTGTGCATCAGCGCCAGGGCCACAGACAACAGAACAGACAACGGCACAGGCAACCACAAAGGCAACAGCACAGTTCACAACGCAGATTCAGAATCTCGCTTGGTCCTGGATCTGGACAGCCTGCGATGGATCGATTTTGCTTATGCGGTTTGTCGTGAGCAAGCGTTGAAATTTGTCTTGCCCACAGATCCCGATCGACTGGCCTACTTACCAGAACCATTTCGGATGGCCATTCGCACGGCCCAAGCCACCGGGGAGCCGGCGCATATTCAACGCGCCGCGTGTGCGCAAGTGGATTTGTTCAGCTTGTGGTGCATGCTGACGAAAGCGGTCGCTGTGCCAACGACAGATGCGGGCTGGGCGGTATGGCACGACTGGCTGCGTGCTTGCAAGAAGCTGGCGACCGAGCCGTTCACAGCAAGCGCCGCATTCGAAGCCCCGACCCAACAGTTGTTGGCAGAGGTTGAGCAAAAGTTAGCGCAATTGCATGTACCGCCAGCGCAATGGGGTGAAGCCGTCACGGCACTGCGACCTGAGACGGGCGTGGCGCCCGCCACGCCCTTGCTTCATGTGGACCAGACACCGCTGCTGACGCCCTTGGTGCAGCCGATGGTCCCTGCCTTGCAAGCCGTGCCAGAAACAGGGCGCGTTCCAGCAGCGGAGACAGCAGCAGACCAAGTCACTGTGCAAGCCTTAGAGCGGGCGCTAGAGGAAACAGCAGATGCGCCCCCGCCAACACGCACTGTGGCAGAAATCGCAGACATTTCCCTTGGCCAGCCCAAAAGCAACACGCTGGCTTCAATCGTCGCAAGCGTTGGCCAAAGCAAGGTTGGTCTGCAGCGTGGATGGCTGGGCATAGCCGCCTTGACGGTGCTCTTTGTGTGGATAGACCAGCGTTTTATGCAGATGGATTTGAAGTTGACCGATCTCGGTTTTGCCTTGGGTCTGCTGGCCATGGTGCTGGCCATACCGGCCTTCATGGGCCGTGTGTGGCATTCAATCACGCGCGCGCCGGGGGCGCAGGCCTGGGCGCGCTACTCGGGCCTGTCGCTGTGCGCTATCGCAGGCTATTTTTTGCTGGTTCTTTTTTCGGCAGGGGCGCCTGGGCTGCTCATTGCCGGTGTTTTTTGGGTCATGACGCTGCTGTTCGTGGCGTTGTTGTTTTGAACAATGATGGGTTGATAGGCCATGTCCAAAATGCTTGAAACGGTGATGGATGTCGTGCGCGACATCGCCAAAGTCTATTTGCCGCCGCTGTACAACGTGATCAAGCGCGGGCTTGATCTGAAGACATTTTCCATGTCGATGGTTGCCCATTATTCGCGCCGTTTTGGAGGGCGAGCCATTTTGACCGTGGGCGTGTTGGCCACGCTCTATGCCAGTTATTTGTTCATGATGAACGCCTTGACACCGGGTGCGCCAAAGGCCAGCCACGACGTGATCTTGAAAACCCGTTTTTCAAGCCCCAAGCCGTTTGACAAGATTCTCATCGTCGACATTGATGAACGAACGCTCGCGGCGATGTCAGAGCAGCATGGCCGCTGGCCGTGGTCGCGGGACGTGCTGGCCGATGGCTTGCAAAAATTCAACGACTTGGGCGCCCGTGCGGTGTTGTTCAACGTCTTGTTTTCAGACCCCGACAAAAACAACCCGGATGCCGATGCCGCCATGGATGTGACGGCGCAGATGAACCGTGCCACGGCATTTCCGCTGATTCGTCTTAATCCGAAAAATGATACCGAGAGCCAATTAAAGGTGGCACAAATTCCCGGTGTTGAACTCAAGCCAGGTCATCCGCCAGAAGGCACGATCGCGGTCATCTTGCCCATGTTCGGATCGATGCACGACCGCTTGGGTGTGGCCAACCAAAAACCAGACGCGGACGGCATTGTGCGCAAGTACCCCTTGCGCTGGGAAGAGGCGACATTTGTCTTGCCGTCGATGGTTCAGCGAACGGCCGATTTGGGTGCCGCGGATATTGCGCGTGTGCCCAATTTGATGTCATTGAATTGGCGCAACAAGCAAGGGCGATACAGCCGCATTTCCTTCAGTGATGTTCTGCAAGACCAGATCAAGCCCGAACAAATCGCGCAATTCAAAGAGGCGTTTGTGGTGTTGAGTTTGTCTGCGCCCGGTTTGGGTCAGACCAAGCCGACCTCGGTGGCCTCGGTAGAAGACGACGGCGAAATCTTGGCCACCGCATTGGACGATGCCCTGAACCAAACCTATTTGCGGACCTTGCCCAACGCCGCGGCCTATGTCATCAACCTGCTGGCCATTTGGGTCTTGGTTTGGATGAGCCTGAAACAAAAAACAGGCGGCTTCATGAACAAGGCATTTGTCATTGGGCAATCGGGCTTGGGCGGCATCACGCTGCTGTCGGCCAGCTATACCAATTACCTGATTGATCTGTCAGACAGCATGTCCTTTGGCCTCAGCGTGTTTGCGGCCATCAAGTTGGTGCAAAGCATGGACGACCGGTGGTCACGCGCACGGCCGGGTTTCCGCAAAGCCCGCCAAAGCACCATCAAGGGACAATTGATGCTGTTGGGTTATTTGGACCAACATGTGACGGGCAGTCAGGCCAAAACTTTGCAAAATGCCGCAGAGCGCATTGTGGGCTTGGCCAATGTGGTGCGTGTGGACGACCTCTTTGGTGGCGAAAGTTTCATCAAAGCGCAGTGCGCGCACTTCAAGGCTCTGCTGGTGAATGTGACCGAAACACAAGCCGAGGCCATGCGGTCATTGCTGTCACAAGATGACTATGCCAAAGTGGCGGTGGACAGCCACGACATGGTGAATTTGTGGGACCCCGAAAACAAAACATTCACGGCCGAAGTCACGCCACTGATCTTGGCCAGTGCGGCGCGTTTGCTGCATGACGACTGGGCTGAGACGAACTGAAACCACAGGACCCCCTTGAGCACCCCCCACCGAACCGCCAACCCCTTGCCCGATGCACCGTTGCTGCATTCGGCAAGCCCATGGCGTTTCAGTGTGGCTTCATTGAGAGGCGTTCATTCGCGGGTCAACCAAGACAGTTATGCCTGCCGATCGCCCGACTTTTTCATGGTCGCCGATGGCGTGGGCGGCGGCGCATTGGGGGAAGTGGCCAGCGCTATGCTGGTCAGCCAGTTGGGCCAATTGCAGGCGCCCGATGCCGATCGGGTGCAACAAGCTTTAAAGGAAGCAGACCAAGCCATCGCTCTGCGCCTTCAGCAAGAAGGCCAAGGGCCTGGCGCGGCGGTGTGTGCGGCGGTGTGGTTGATCGACGCCCAAACGTCAAGCTGGCTGGCCATGACGGTTGGAGATTGCAAAGTCATGGTGGCAGCACGGCTGGGCGATACCTGGCAGTTTCGGTGGGCCTCGCCCAACCAAAGTTATGCCCAATGTGGTTTGCCACCGCCCGAGGGCATCGACCCTGCATCGCCCGCCAATATGGTGGGGTGTGGCATGGCCTTTCCGGCTTTGATGGAGCCCATCACATTGCAGCCGGGTGAGCGCTTGTTGTTGTGCAGCGATGGTTTTTACAACGCCTTCAGCGAAGACGCGTTGTGTGCTTTGTTGAGTGAGGCCACTGTGCCCTTGGCACCCCAGATGGCACAACATTGGGCCGAACAGGCGCAACAACAAGGCGCACACGATGATGTGACGGTGCTGGTGGTGGAGCGCGCTTTGAGAAGCGCTGACATCCCTCCGGAGCATTCCCTGTGGGCAAGGCGCAGCACCCGTGTGGGGCTCTTCGCTATCGCACTCTTGGTAGTCACACTCTTGGCCGTCGGGGCACTTGCGGGCTTGGCGTCGGCCTTGGCCCTTTGGGCGGGACGGTGATGGCTGTGAAGGCAGTGGAGGCCCAAAGCATCACCGCAAGAAGGGCCGCCTTAGGCCCTGTTGCGCTGGAATGGGTGTTCTTTGTTTTGGCCCTGTGCTTTGTTTTGTGGCTTGCGCATGATGTGAAGCGCCACGCCCAAGACGGCGAGTTGAGATGGCAAAAAGACAGCCAAGCAGCCGCGTCAGGTCTGAGCACGGCCATGCCCATGTCATTGATCGATGTGTGGTGTCAGCGTGAAGGCGCATTTGTTCGAAAAATCATGAGCCCAGACACGCCCGGGCTGTGTCGGTGGTCTCCTGCATCTGCATTCAAGAGTGACGTGCCATCGACAGAGGCAACGCATGCGCGGCTGCAAGTTTGGCAGCAGGAGATTGCATCGCGTGCGCAGCAATGGCGTCAGCGCTGGACCGCAGAAGACGCTTTGCAAATGCGTGCAGCCATGACCGCTGAAGCTATGAACGCCACCGATGAATGGCCAGCTCAGGGCATGGATGCGGCGGCGGGGGTTTTGTTAGAGCCCCAAGTGCCCAGCGAGGTGTCGCGTTTGCAAGCGCAGTCCAACAACCGCTTGGTGCAGTGGGACCAGTGGGTAAAAGAGCGGGTCGCACCGCTGACGCAATCGCCCGTCGCTGAAGTTCAAGCCGATGCGTTGTGGTGGGTGGCGCGCGCGCTGGAGGGTGTTGGCACAGATGTCGGCGCGCGCACGGTGCGACAGTCGATTCGTGCGCAGGACCAAGCAAAGCGAGCCGATTATTTGCAAAACATCGTGCAGCAATTGCCGTGGCTGTTGTTGGGCCATTGCTTGTTAACGGTGTTGGCCACCCATTGGATGCGTTCGCGCGCAGCACCCTTGCACCAATTCAACGGCTTGCTGGTGTTGGGCATGGCCAGTTGGTTGGGCGCATTTGCTTTGGGTGCCGCACCCTCGCCGGTGGCTTATCCACCCCTCCTGATCGCTTTAGGCGTTTGGATGGTGGTGTCTTGGGTGGTGGTGCATTTCTTTTCTCGCACTGCAGCCCCGCCCCCCACCTACAAGCCCATCAATGCGAGTTGGATTCCCGGTTGGTGGTTGTTCACGGCCACAGGCTGGTTGTTGCTGCTAGACCAATCACTCCATTTTCATGACCGCCTGCGCTTTTTGGCTTTGGAGCAATGGTGGGCCTGGGCTGTCAGTGCGGTGTTGTTGCCGTTGGCGGCATGGGCATCGCCTTGGTTGTTGTTGGCGGTGCAGCGCTTGGCGCATTTTTTGTGGGGTCGGCATTCACGTGCCAAGATGGTGATGCGGGGCTTGTTGGGCGTTGTGGGCGTGCTGGTCTTTTTCTTGGCGCACCGCCTGAACATTCCACAATACGTGACGGGCGAAGTGCTGAAGCTGGTTTTTTTGGTGAGCCTGTGTGGTTGGTGTGTTTGGAAAATGCCATTCGCTGCCCAGCTGTGGCATGCCGGTCATGCCCGCGCGACTTTGCGAGACCTTTCGGGCGCTATGGTCTTGATGGTGTTGGTGGCTGCAGCGGCATTCATCACCTCGGACAAAGGCCCCTTGTTGGTGATGGCGATGGTCTTGGCGGTTTTGCTGGCCACCGTGATGGGGTGGACCGGTGGCATGGCGTTGTTGATGCTGGGCTTTGGCGCTATTTTTTTGGTGGGCGTCGATTTGGATGTGGTTGGTGAGCGCCTTGAGGCGTGGCGTGATCCTTTCTCCGCCGCTCGCGACGACATGGCGCGTTTGATGTGGTTTCAGTCCGAAGCCGCACGCTTTGATTGGGGCTTTGGTGTCGGTCAAGTGCCTTGGTGTGGCACTTCGCGCTTGCAGGCGTGTCACGGCTTGCCATTGCAATTGCAAAGTGACTACACCTTCACCGCCATCATGGGCTGGTGGGGGCCTTGGGGTGCATGGCTTTGGTTGCTGTTATTCAGCTTGTACGCCTACCGTGCTTTGGTGCACTGCGCCACGGTGAGTCCACAGGTGTTGACGCCGTTGCAGTTGTTGCAGCCTGCCGCGGTGAAAGAAGTTTTTTCTATTCACCTGCTTTTTTTGTTTGCCGTTTTGGTCTTGATGCAGACCTGGATCACCGTGGCCGGCAACTTGTCTTGGTTGCCATTGACGGGCGTGACCTGGCCGCTGATGAGCTATGGCAAGAGCAGCTTGTGGATCAGCACCGTGTTTGTGGGCGCATGGGGATTGCGTAGGGCGCATGCTTGAACAAGCCAGATTCAGCCTGGCCAGGGCCGGCGTCATGGTGGGTCTGTGCGCTACCGTGGTGTTGGGGGCAGGCTGGGTCATGAACCAGCGTGAAGCGGTGCGCACCCAAGCGCCGGTTCACTTCAGTGCCCGCACATGGCAAGGGGTGCAGTCGGTGTTAAGGCATGTCGCACCGGTGAGCGCGACAAGTCAAGCGATGGCGTCGGCACAGGCATCGGCCGGTGGCCTGTGTGCTGCAGCTCAACCGGGCTTTGAGCGGCTGCAAAAATCGGTGACCGTGTTCAACCTGCACCTGACCCAACTGGCGCGAGCCAGTTTTGTGCGGCAAACCTACCAGTTGAACATCGAGCGCTTAATTCAAGAGACGGCTCAATCAGATCAGGCGTGTGTCGAGCTTCAACGCTCGGTGCAGTGGCTGAACGACCAAGTCCGGCGGCAGGGGCTTGGGTTTTTGCAATCCTTGTCATGGAAAGAACGCGTCGCAGAATCTGCACAAGCCCGCTTTGAGCTGCAATCGTGGGTGTCCATGCCCAAACACATGCTGACCACCCGCTCAGCCTGGTCGGGCTTGCCAGGTTGTGTGTATGGCACCGATGCCAAGACCGGGCAGCCGGTGGTGGTGGACCGGGCAGACTCGGCCACTTGGAAGTTTTGCCAAGCCGAAGTGGCTGCTCAGCAGGCACTGCGATCGCCGTTTTCTTTGTGGGACCATGTGCCCGGGTTGTCGACATTGTTAGAGCCCTTGTCGGCTTGGCGCTTGCCACAACATGCGCAGTATCCAGAACACGTGGGTGATGAGAACACCACTCAGGTTGGCGGACAAAAACAAACAGTGGGCATGCATGTCCAACTCAGCATTGATCCATCTTGGCAAGCCAGTCTGCAAACCTTGGCCGAGTGTTTCAGTGGCAAGGCCTTGCCAGTTTGCGCACGTTTTGCTACACAAGCGGATGGCCGTTACGAAAAAGCCCGCGTTCGCATGGCCGGCTTGGCTGTTATCGATGTCCCCACCGGCCGTTTGGTGGCCGCAGCCAGTGCCAACAGCCCCTGCTATTCGCATGACAAAACACGGCTAGGGCCCCTGCCAGCCGATTGTCCGAATTTGCCCGAAGACACGGTTCACAAACCGCGCGTGCCGCAGACCCTGACCAACCATGCGCTGTTCACACAAGCGCCGCCGGGTTCTTTGGTGAAGCCGTTGTTGATGTCGGGCATCGTGATGCATGAATCTGCCCAAGCCAGCTTGGTGGGGCTGGACCAAGCCATGCAGAGGTCGGATTCGCAGCAATTTTTAGACGCCTTTCTTTGCCGACAAAAATTAGGACAAGGCAGTTTTTCGGCCAGCTGTGATCGTCCGGCGCTCACCCTCAAGAGTGCACACCGTTTGGGCTGGAACAGCGGCTGTGACGGCCTCACAGATGCAGCCCGTGCGCAATGCGGCATGGTCGACCTGATGCATGGTCTGCCCCTTGCGCAAAGGCCGCCGCAACTGCAAGGGGTTGATGTGCTGAATTGGCGCGCCTCAGATCTGCCCGTTTTGATGGGGCAGACTCTGGTGCAGCCTTTCCGATCGGCATCGGGTGTGTCGGGCTACCAAGACATGCCTTGGCCAGAGAGTTTGCCCAGCAGCGAAAAACGCAAAACCTGTGCGGCATCGGGGACCAAAGGGTATGTGCGCTGCACAGGGCCCCAAATGGCGATCATCAGTGAGGGTTACGGCCAAGGCAACACCTTGGCAACCCCCACGGGCGTCGCCAGTTTGATGGCGACCTTGGCCAATTCTTCACACGGACAGGCGTCACACCATCCGCATGTGTTGGTTGACCGTGTGGGTACCGATGGTCAAACCGATGCCCAATTGCAGCGACTCCAGCGCGCGGCTTTGACCATTGGCCCCGAGGGCATCGAGCCGACAGTCGCGCGGCGCGTGTTAGCGGCCATGGAGAAAACGCATATGCCCGGCGGCACGGCCTATTCGGCATGTGTGCGTGCCTTTGGCGCCGAGGCGTGTTCGGCATCACGCGGCGTGGCTGGTAAAACTGGCACACCAGGTGATGCCGATGAGCGCAGTTTGTCGCAGTTGGCGCAAGACATGCGGGCGAGGGCCCAATGCCGCAACACAACCGCAAAAAACTGCGCACAGCAATTTCCATTGCCCAGACCTCGCTACCGCTGGTATGCCGCGGTCTTCAAGTCGCAGGGTTCTGAGCGCTATGACAAAGCCATTGCGGTGCTGGTGCACAGCAATTGGCGCAAGTCCGATGGGCGCTACGCCGACGACCAAAACGCCGCTGCAGAAATGGGCATGTTGGCGATCAAACAATTTCAGACCGCCCCCGCCAAACCATGAGCGCCTTGCAATACCCCACAGACATTTTGTTGCCGTGGCCACAGAGTTGGGAGCGCATGCAATGGGAGATCGCCGCTTGGGTCGCAGAGCATGGTGAGCGCGCTTGTGTTCAGGTGGTATGGAATGAAACGCGCTTGAGCAGCGAAGTCGATGCGGCCGATTTTCAGGCGGTGACGACGGCGTTTTACCAAGCTGTGCAACAACGCTTGGGTTCAGAATGGCAATGGCAATTTGAAAAAAACGGATCAGCCGGACACCGGTTGGTCTTAGGACTTGTCGCCCGATGACAGGCATGACGGACCACAGACGATGAAACAATATTGGACACCTTTGGCGAAATGGCTGGGCATGGCAAAAGCCCCAACCGACGCTGTGCCCGGTGCCGCATTGGGTAATGCACCCATGGCCAACGCGCACATGACCAACACAGCCGCAGCGCATGCGTCTGTGCCCGAAAGCGATGCGGCGCACAGCCACTGGCCTGACCTGTTTCAAGCTCTCCAAGCGCATGCGCAAACTGACTGGGTGGTGCGTAGCCAGCGCCATGCCGACATCAACCCCGAAGAGCGGTTGGCCATCACACGCTTGCAGATCCGGGCGACCTCGCCAGCACTGGCGGCACAACTGCAACAGTGGTTTTCTGAGAGCGATGTGCCCCATTTGATTCAGTGGATGGTGCGTGGGCCCTTCAAAACAGTCGCCATCGAAAGGTGGGTGGTGCTGGACAAACTGGAGCGCTTAGAAGTGTTGCCTTATGTGCCCGCACCACAGACGAACGCGAGTCCCTACGATGTGTCGGCCGCGAGCATGCAGGCGCCTGTTGCGGGCTATGACATCGTGGCCGACACACAATGGGCGCCCAAACCTGTCGCCGCTCACATGACCAGTCCGTTGCCGCCACTGGAGTTGGTGATTCACGATGCCATGGGCGAGCGGCGCGTGCATGTGATGCAGACCTTGGTGGTGTTGGGCGCAGAAAAAACGCTCAAAGCGCCCGATGGTCAGAAGATGCGCTTGCGCGATCAAAGCCCCATGCAGTGGCAAGGCGAAACTGCTTGGTTTGTGGCGTTGCATGCGCAACATGTCTCCGGCATCCACATGGTGTTGCGTTTGCATGAAGGGGGGGTGGACTGTTTGGACGACAGCTCCACCAATGGCAGTTTTGTCAGCGGCCAAAAATGGATGCCGGGCCAATGGCATTTGGTCAAGCATGTCGAGACCGTGTACTTGGGCGGCGTTGCGAGTGACCCGCGCAGTCAAACGGCGTGTGTGCAATTGCGCGTGGGGCACCCGGCGATGTCGGTCTCAGCCGATCGCACGCCCTTGCGCCAAGCCACCCCAACGCAAACATTGCCCAAGCTGGTGCTGCAGCCTGTGGGGGGGGCGGGCATCCAAGCTGTGCCTGTTCTGTCAATGCCCTTCACCATTGGGCGCGCGCCCGATGCCAATTGGGTGGTTCCTGCGCAACACGAAATGGTGTCGCGCCAACATCTGGTGATTGAGGCGGTGGACGAAACGAAGCAACAGGTGTTGCTGCGTGATGTCAGTCGTCAAGGATTAACGGAGAGCCGTGAGGGCTTTGCTGGCCCCGCCAGTCAGGGGGTTTGGGTGCCCTTTTCGGACAACCTCACTTTGGGCAAGACGGCGCGGCACCACGGCATGAGCTTTGGTTTTTCAGGCCCCGTGAGAGACCCCAGAGGCTAGCCATCAGCCGGGCAAACTCTCCGCAAAGCTGGGCCGCTGCGACAGCTTGTCGTACAGCTTGTGCAGGTTGGGATAGGGCGTGCGCCAGTCGATCTGTGGGAATCTGAAGTCCAGATAACCCACCGCGCAGCCCACCGCAATGTCAGACAAGCTCAGGTGAATGCCGGAGCAATACGGTTTGTCGCTCAGCCCGTTGCTCATGGCCTGCAGCGCGTGTTGAATTTTGTCCAACTGACGGTCAATCCAAGCTTGGCTGCGTTCGCTGTCTTTGCGTTCGGGCCAAACAGCTTCCATGCGGGCCAACAGTGCCGCGTCCAGCAAGCCATCGGCCAGTGCTTCCCAGGTTTTCACTTCGGCGCGTTCACGGCCACTGGCCGGAATGAGCTTGCCCACGGGCGACAAGGTGTCCAAATATTCCACAATCACGCGCGAATCAAACACCGCCTCATGGCCCTCCATGATCAGGCAGGGCACTTTGCCCAAGGGGTTCGAGGCATGAATGTGGGTGCTGGCAGACCAGACGTCTTCGGTCACAAACTGGTAGTCCAGTTTTTTTTCGGCCATGACGATGCGTACCTTGCGGACGTAGGGGCTGGTGACGGAGCCGATGAGTTTCATAAACAATGAAGAAGAACTGTGTGACGTTGAATTCTAGAGCTTTGGTGTGCGTGTTGTCTGATGGGCATGACGCAGGCGTTATTTCACTGTGTAGAACCCTGGGAATTACAATCAAAGGATGAATTTCTCACCTCTTTCCGCCCTGTCGCCGCTGGATGGCCGTTATGCCAGCAAACTCAATGACCTGCGCCCGCTGATGAGCGAGCAAGGTTATATGCACCGCCGGGTGCAGGTGGAAATTGCCTGGTTCATCGCCTTGTCGGATGTGGGCTTTGCCGAGTTCAAGCCCTTGTCGCCTGGCGCCCGCAGTTACTTGACCGCTTTGGTGAAAAACTTTTCTGAAGCCGATGCGGTGGCCATCAAGGCCTTTGAGAAAGTCACCAACCACGATGTGAAGGCCGTGGAGTATTGGATCAAATCCAAGTTCAAAGACCGCCCCGAGCTCGAACATGTGGGCGAGTTTGTACACTTTGCCTGCACCAGCGAAGACATCAACAACACCAGCCATGCACTGCAACTCAAGGGCGCGCGCGCACAAGTGATCTTGCCGGCCTTGGATGGCGTGATTGCCAAACTGCGTGAGATGGCCCACGCCTACGCCGATGTGCCCATGCTGAGCCGCACCCACGGCCAGACCGCCAGCCCCACGACGGTGGGCAAAGAAATGGCCAACGTGGTGATGCGCTTGAACGGATGCCGAGAAAAAATTGCCGGCGTCAAACTCATGGGCAAGATGAACGGCGCGGTCGGTAACTACAACGCCCATTTGTCCGCTTGGCCCGACTTTGACTGGGAAGCGTTTGCCCGAAAAGTGGTGGAGACCCCCGAGCTGGGCGAAACCCAAAGCAGCCAATGGGGCTTGGGGCTGACCTTTCAGCCTTACAGCATTCAGATTGAGCCGCACGATTACATGGCAGAGTTGTTCGACGCAGTGGCGCGCACCAACACCATCTTGATTGACCTGTCGCGCGACATTTGGGGCTATGTGAGCTTGGGCTATTTCAAGCAACGCCTCAAGGCGGGTGAAATTGGTTCGTCCACCATGCCGCACAAGGTCAACCCGATCGACTTTGAAAACGCCGAAGGCAACTTGGGCTTGGCCAACGCGGTGCTCAAACACTTGGCAGAAAAGTTGCCCGTCAGCCGTTGGCAGCGCGACCTGACCGACTCCACGGTGCTGCGCAACATGGGCGTGGGCTTGGGCTACACCACTTTGGCCTACAGCTCGCTGATGACGGGCTTGAACAAACTCGAGCTGAACGAGGAAGCTTTGGCCGCTGATTTGGACGCCGCCTGGGAAGTGTTGGCCGAGCCCATTCAAACGGTGATGCGCCGCTTTGGGGTGCAGGGCGCCTATGAAAAACTGAAAGAAGTCACGCGCGGTAAGAGCGTCACCGCTGCCGATTTGCACGGTCTGATTAAGAGCCTCGATATTCCGCAAGCCGACAAAGACCGTCTGCTGGCCATGACCCCCGGCAGTTATGTCGGCAAGGCCGCTGAACTGGCCCGTCGGGTTTGATGGATTGATATGGCGCTCAAATCCACCATTTACAAAGCGAACCTGTCGATCGCCGACATCGATCACAGCTATTACGAAGACCACCCCCTCACACTGGCGCGGCACCCAAGTGAGACCGACGAACGCATGATGATTCGTTTGTTGGCGCTGGCCATCAACGCCTACAAACTGCAAGCGGTGTGTGGTGGCGATGGCAAGTTGGCCTTTGGTGCGGGGCTGTCGGACCCCGATGACCCGGATGTGAGTCTGCGCGACTTCACGGGCCAAACCCGGATGTGGATCGAGGTCGGTCAGCCCGAAGACAAACCGATCATGAAAGCCTGTCAGAAAGCCGATGAGGTGTTGTTGTACTGTTTCAGCCAACCCGCCGAGATCTGGTGGAAAGGCATTGAAACCAAGCTCACCCGCCTCGACAAATTGCAGGTTTGGCGCGTGCCCGCCGAGGGCTCACAAGAGCTGGCCAAATTGGCCGAACGCAGCATGCAACTTCAAGCCACGGTGCAAGAAGGCGCAGTCACCTTCAGCAGCGACTTGGGCAGTGTGCACATCGAGCTGACCCGCTGGAAATAAAGCGGGCGGTGACCTTCAGCGCGTGCTCAAGTCCAATTTGGTTTGAGCGTCTGCCGCGGATTTGGCCCAATGCCGGTCTTCGGCGGCACGTTCGGCATAGCGGTTGAAGCGCCAAGAGGTGCCGTCGGCGGTGATGCGGAACCAAACCGCGCGTTTTTCACCCGGCGTCATTTCGGTCCACAGCTGCACCTCTTCAAAACTGCGGCCGCACCCTTTGCAAGTCTCATCACCTTGGCTGGTGGAGCAAATGGCAATGCAGGGCGTGTCGGGCGTGGTGGCATACCAGTCTTGCCAGGCTTCAGCGGCCACCAAGGGCAAGCTGAACTCATCGGCCAAATCGTGCTTGTAGTACACCATCAGCGCGTACACCTCGGCCAAGGCGCGCAGCTCGCGCGGCAGCGTCACCCCGTCCGGCGAGGGGTTTTTGGTGCGCCAGTGGTTGATGGCGGCTTCGATGTCGGTGATGTGGATTCCGGCCACGGTGAGATTGGAACAGGGCGGGCATCATAGCGCCTTCGCCTAGACAAAAAGGACTTGGTTTAACCCAGCCGTTGAGGTTGTTGATTAGCGCTCGGATCAGCGCTCGGATTGCAACTCGCGCAGCAGCGTTTGCACTTGTCGCAGGCGGGTGTCCACAATCGAGGCCTCGATGTGGTCACCGGCTTGCAAGCGGTTGTTTTTGGCCCAATTTTGTGCCGCTCTGAAGCGGTCCACGGCACCCGTCCAGTCGAGCCGAGCCATTTGCGCTTCGCCTTCGGCGCGCAGTGACAACAACGCCTGGCCTTGCAGTGCGTACAAGCGAGACAAATTGTCCCAGGCTTGAGCATCGTGAGGCACTTGGCTCACTTGCTCACGCAGTTGCTGCGTCACCCAAGCCCTGGCGGGGTGCGGCGGCAGGCGCAACAAGGTCTCGGCGGTGGCCATCAATTCGGGGCGAGGGATGGTGCTTGCCGTAGGCAAGCTTCCTGTTGTTGCTGTTGCCGCTGTTACCGCTGTTGTGGGCTTGGCGGAGCTCAAGGTTTGCAAGACCTGCAAGGCCACATCAAAACGCTCTTGCTTGGCGGCCACCTCGGCATGCAACAACACCGCCAGCCGGTGGGCCGCAGGATCATCGGCCACGGTTTTTAAAAGGGCTTGCAATTGCCGCTCGGCGGCGGCCATGTCACGCAGTTGCAAGTGCGACAAGGTGGCCGCATACAAAGCACCGGCTTTTTGCGCGGGTGTGGCCTGGGGCGATGTGGCCTTGCTGTCTTGCGTCCAAGCCTTCAGCGCTTCGGTGCTGTTTTGCGACAGAACTTTGGCCCGCGCGGCCAGCATGGCCTGCGACACATCGGCCGCCACCCGTGTGGCGGCAGGGTTGAGTTGCACGCGCGCTTGCATGTCGGCGATGCGCTCAGTGGTCAGCGGGTGGCTTCTCAAATAAGGAAATGCCCCGTTGTCGTTCAAGCCGGCCGCTTGCTGCAATTTGCCGAACATGCCCACAAACCCTTGGGGGTCGTAGCCCGCATCGGCCAGCACGCCGTAGCCCACCCGATCGGCCTCCCGCTCCATGTCGCGCGAATAACTCAGCTGCGATTGAATCGCCGCTGCTTGCCCGCCGACGATCAGGCCCTGCGCTGCTTGCGGATTTTTGCTGAGTGCGATGGCGCCCAAAATCATTGAACCAATCACCAGCGGGGTCATCTTGGATTGCTCGTCCATCGACCGCGCTATGTGCCGTTGTGTGACGTGGCTCAACTCGTGGGCCAGCACAGAGGCCAGCTCGTCGTTGGAGCTGACCACCGCAATCAGCCCCAAATGCACACCCAAATAGCCGCCGGGCAAGGCAAAAGCGTTCACAGACCGGTCGCGGCCCAACAAAATGCGCCAAGCAAACCGCTCTTGCAACTCGGGCGACAACTCGCCCCGCGCGGCCGCTGCTTTGACCAAGGGCATCCACAGCCGCTGGATGTATTCGTCCAGCACCGGGTCCTCCAAGTAGTCGGCGTCTCGGTACAACTCGCGGGCGATGCGGTCGCCCAACCTGCGCTCGGCCGACAGAGAAATGCCCTCGCTGTTGCCCAATGTGGGCAAGGCGTTGGTCTGCGACCAACCGGTGGGCCAGCAGAGCGTGCCCAGCAACAAGACCAGCAAAAGTCGGGATGGACGAAATGGGTTTTTCAAGGTGATTGCAGTCTCGGGAATTGACCAATGGGTGGCCGTATGATGCGCCATCCTTGTCAACCTTTTGTAAATGGTTTTAAGCCAGCACAACCATGACTCAGTCTAACGATGTCTTGACCCATTTTGACGCCCAAGGCCAAGCCCACATGGTGGATGTGGGCGGCAAATCCAGCACGCGCCGCGTCGCAGTCGCCACGGGGCGCATTGAAATGCTCCCCGCCACGCTGGCGCTGATCCAGTCGGGCACCGCCAAGAAAGGCGATGTGTTGGGCATTGCGCGCATTGCCGGCATTCAGGGGGCCAAAAAAACCAGCGACCTCATTCCGCTGTGCCACCCGATTGGTTTGACCCGAGTGGCGGTGGAGTTTGAGGTGCTGAGCGCTGAATCAACTGTGGTTTGCAGAGCCACAGCCGAAACCATTGGCCAAACCGGCGTTGAGATGGAGGCACTGACTGCTGTGCAAGTCGCTCTGCTGACCATCTATGACATGTGCAAAGCCGTGGACCGGGGCATGACCATCAACGGCGTGACCTTGCTGGAAAAACACGGCGGCAAGTCGGGGAGTTTTGTGGCGGGGAAGTAGGCGCTTACAAAGCAATGATGGCGCCGCCTGCCGATTGAGGCTTTGTCCCATTTTTGTCCTACTCAGGCGCAGAGATGGCAACCCTCACTCAGAACGGCATCGCAAGGCAGGGCGGTCTTCAGCTTGGGCTTGTTGCACATTTGGCAGTCTGCACAAGCCCAGCCAAGCGATGAGGCATGTCTAGTGTGCGTTTTAATGGCGAACGTCGACCTCGGAACGTGTCATGACTTCAGGCGCCAACTCAGAGACGGCTTGGTAGTGGGTGAGATACACCTTGCCGCTCAGATGTTTTAGAAAATCGGTGGTCTGCAGTCGGTCCATCACTGGGCCTTTGACCTCGCTCATGTGCAGGCACAGACCTGCGTCTCGCAGGCGTTGGTCAATGGCTTCCAGGCTCTCCAGTGCGCTGGCATCGATGTCGTTGATGGCGGAGCATTGCATCACCAAATGCCTGAGCTCGGGACGCTCTGACACCAGAGCATTGACCCGGTCTTCCAAAACGCGGGCGTTGGCAAAGTACAGGCTTTCATCCACGCGCAGGCTGGCCAATTGTGAGCTGACCTGCACTTTGTGGCGAAGCACATTGCGGAAATGCTCCGTGCCAGACACCAGCCCAACTTCTGCGATGTGCGGGCGGCTGGTTTTGTAAAGGTAAAGCAGGAGCGATAAGACCACACCGCCCACCAGACCTGCTTCTACACCCGCTGCTAGGGTGAGCAACAAGGTGACGATCACCGCAGAAAAATCGCGTCGCGAATAGGCCCAAGTGCTGCGCAGCGTATGCAGATCCACCAAGGACAGCACAGCCACCACAATGGTGGCGGCCAGCGTGGCCTGAGGCACAAAATACAGCGCAGGCGTCAACAACAGAGCCGCCAGAAAAATACCCATCGCCGTGAAAATGCCAGCGGCCGGTGTTTGTGCTCCGGCGTCGAAATTGACGACCGAGCGCGCAAAGCCACCGGTCACCGGAAAGCCGCCGGTCAGTGCCGCACCCAGGTTACTTGCGCCCAGTGCGACCAGTTCTCGATCAGGCTCAATGCGCTGGCGCCGTTTGGCTGCAAGGGTTTGGCCCACCGAGACCGATTCCACAAAGCCCACCACACTGATCAGCAAGGCGGGCACTGCCAACTGCTGCCAGAGCGCAAGGTCCCAAGAAGGCAGTGTGAGCGGCGGCACGCCCTGCGGCACGGTGCCAACGATGCGCACACCCTGCTCGTGCCATTGGCCAGCCCAAGTAAGCACAGCAGTGACTGCGATGCCGGCCACTGGTGCTGCCCTGGCCAGCGCGTCGGCCAAGCGTGGGCCCAGTCCCAAGAGACGCAACAGTGGCTTGACGCCGCGCTTTGCCCAAAATAAAAAAGCCACCGTGCCCAGTCCGATTGCTGCGCTCAAGGCGTGGGCGTTCGGAAGCTGAAGGATCAAGGCGGGCAGTGACTCGAAAAAGTTGTGGCCTGGCACTTGAATGCCCAGGATCACTTTGAGCTGACCTACAGCAATCAGCAACGCCGATGCCGTGATGAAGCCCGAAATGACCGGGTGACTGAGAAAGTTGGCTAGAAAACCCAGGCGCAACAGGCCCATGAGCAAAAGCATCGCACCTGAGATAAAGGCCAGTGTGATCGCCAGCAACCCGTAGGCAGGCGATCCCGTCTGCGCCAGGTCGCCAATGGCCGCAGCCGTCATCAGCGAAACCACGGCCACCGGTCCTACGGCCAGCACGCGGCTGCTGCCGAACGCCGCATAAAAAAGCAATGGCGCCATGCTGGCGTACAGGCCCACCTGTGGCGGCAGACCGGCCAGCGACGCATAAGCCAGGCTCTGCGGAATCAGCATGAGGGTCACAATGACTGCTGCGACCAGGTCGCTGGACAAGGTGGCGCGATCGTAGCCGTGCGTCCAGTCGAGACCTGGCCAAGTCAGTCTCGTGCCCATGTCAGACCCCTGCGTCGGGTGCAGCAGTTGCTTTGGGCTTGCGATCGAGCAACTCGAACACCCACATGCCGGCGATCATGGCCACCACGAACAGCGCAGCCTTAGATTCACCCGCGCCCATGGCGACGATGCCAGGGCCCGGGCAAAAACCCGCCAAGCCCCAGCCAGCGCCAAAGGTCAAGGAGCCCAGCACCAAGCGACGGTCGATGTCGCGCGAGGTGGGCAAGTGCATGGCCGAGCCCAAGAAACTGGTGGTGCGTTTTTTGGCCAAGGCAAAGCCCACCAGGCCGACCAACACGCCGCCGCCCATGACAAAAGCCAGCGACGGGTCCCAGGCCCCGGCCAAGTCCAGAAAGCCGAGCACTTTGCCCGGATCGGTCATGCCGGAGATCAGCAGGCCCCAACCAAAAAGGAGACCGAAAAGGAATTCAGAAAAGCGGTGCATGGAAGACTCCTTCAGAACAAGTGACGGACAACGTAGACCATGGCAAAGCCCGAGGCCATGAAGGCCAGCGTGGCCACCAGAGAACGAGGAGACAGGTGCGACAGGCCGCAAACGCCGTGGCCGCTGGTGCAGCCCGAGCCATAACGCGTCCCCAGACCGACCAGCAACCCGGCCACCACGATGGCAACGTTGTTGGCCTCAATACGCGGGGCACTGATCAGCCCTGGCGCCAGCAGCGACAGCGTGGCCGGTGCCAGCACCAAGCCCAGTAAAAACATCACGCGCCAGCTGGCGTCGCTGCGCTTGGGCACGAGCAGCCCACCCAAGATGCCGCTGATGCCCAGCACGCGACCATTGACCAAAATAAATGCGGCCGAGGCAATGCCCAGCAGAATGCCGCCGGCCAGCGCTGTCCAAGGCGTGAAGTGGGTCCAGTCGATTGTCATTTCTTACTCCTTGTGGTGAGGGGGGTGCAATACTGTTGAAAAAGCGTGCTCATGACAGCAAGCGCTGGGACGCTTGTGAGTTGGTAGAAGATGTTTTTGCCTTCGCGCCGCGTGGTCACCAGCTCGGCATTGCGCAGCACGGTCAGCTGCTGCGAGAGCGTCGGTTGCATGATGCCCAGGCTGACTTCGAGCTCGCTCACACACATCTCTTGCTGGGACAACTGGCAGCAAATGAGCAGGCGGTTTGGGTTGGCAAGTACCTTCATCAGTTCGCAAGCGCGCCCTGCGGCCGCTTGCATGTCCTGGAGGTCGAGTGTGCGTGTGGTCATGGCGATAACTTCAATTGCGAAATGAACGGCGATGGCGTCACTTTATTGACGAACAATATACCTGTCAATATACTATTGAAAATCTAATTGAAAGGCGTGTTCTATGCTCAGCGCAACCTCCAAGCCTCAGGTCCACGGACTTTTTGACCCTGCCACCTGGACCGTCAGCTACGTTGTTCACAACGGCCCGGGCTCGGTCGCTGCGATCATCGACTCGGTGCTCGATTACGACCCCAAGTCGGGCCGCACCCACACCGCCTCGGCCGACAAGCTGATCGATTACGTCAAGGCCCAGGCCCTTCAGGTGCAGTGGATTCTGGAGACCCATGCGCATGCCGACCATCTCAGCGCCGCGCCCTATCTCAAAAAAAAGCTGGGTGGTCAAATCGGTATTGGTGAACAGATCACAAAGGTGCAAAAGGTCTTCAAGGGCATCTTCAACCTTGAGCCTGAGTTCCGCCTCGATGGTTCGCAATTCGATGTGTTGCTCAAGGACGAGCAAGAGTTCAGCATCGGCGAACTCACCGCTCGCGTGCTGGCGGTGCCCGGTCATACGCCCGCCTGTGTGGCCTACCAAGTGGGCGATGCGGTGTTTGTGGGTGACACACTTTTCATGCCCGACGTGGGCACTGCCCGTTGTGACTTTCCTGGCGGGGACGCGAACACGCTGTATGCCTCGGTGCAAAAGGTCCTCAGCTTGCCTTCTGAGACGCGCCTGTTCATGTGCCACGACTACCCACCTAACGAGCGGCCTGTGGCGTTCGAGACCACTGTGGCCGAGCAGCGCGCCCACAACGTCCACGTTCACGATGGCATCACCCAGTCGCAGTTTGTCGAGATGCGCACCCGGCGCGACGCCACGCTGCAGATGCCGGTTCTCATCCTGCCAGCAGTGCAGATCAATATTCGCGCCGGAGAAATGCCCCCCCCGGAGGCCAATGGCACGGCTTACCTGAAGATCCCGATCAACGCCCTTTGAGTAGGCCCTAGTGAAACTGCAACAGCAAAAGTTGCAGGTTCGACTTTCAGTTCGCCAAAAACTCAGGGCTTGCTTTGGCGGAAGCGGTCAACGTCATCGAGCAGTTTGTTTTTGGCACTGGGGTCACCGCCCACCCAGGCAAAGCGGCGCAGATCGACCCCATAGGTGATCATGTTTTTCTGCAACGGTCCGAGAAACATGCCGTGCGCTGCGTTGTCATAAAACCAGATGTCGATGTCGGCGCCTTTGCTTTTTTGTTGTTCGAACCAACTGAACACACTCTGCGTTAAACCAAAGGGATTCACAGCCGCATTGCAAGTCTTGGAGGTGCCGTTGGGATGGGTGAATTCGACCACGTTGAGCAAGCAAATCTCTTGCCGAAGCCAAATCATGTCGTCTTCTGTCTTGCCGGCGTAGTTGTCTAACTTGCCGTAAACCAAGCGAAGGGGAACGTTGAGTTTGTCGGGCAAGCCCAAACCTGCACTGGGACTCCCTTCGGCAAAAACCCCTTTCACATGGTTGGACGACACAACGCCTGCCAGATTGATGATGACTGCACCACCGTTAGAGAGGCCGTGAAAGTAGACTTGGCTTGTGTCAATGTCGGTCCGTTTGAGGGCCCATTCATAGGCGCTTAAGGCCACCTTGTAAATCATTCGCTGGCGCGCATCATTGGTGGCCTTAGAGGCCCAAAACTGTGGACCTTGGTAAAAACCATTGTGCTCAAACGCATCAAAGACCAAGCTCGCAAAGCCTCTGCCGCGAAAGGCTTCGGCGGCATTGCGGGTGGCGCTGTCTAGGCCTGCTCCGCCGTGCACCAGCAACATCAACGGAGGGTTTTGGGCATTGCGAGGTTTTTGAAGTTGGCTTGAGCGGTGGCAAGGATCAAAGTCTGCCAATGGACCTTCGACGCTGAACAACTGAGGTCGCACCTCTTTCAGTATGGCCACGTTGGCGGGTGCCGGGTTGCAGTTTTGGCCCCAAGCATTTGCCCAGCCCAAAATGAGCAGGCCCGCGGTGAAAGCAAGTCGGTTGGGTTTCATGGGTAGATTCCGAAAAAGTGATTTTCTGGGGTGAGGATGTGTGCCAATGCAATGGGGTGATGCTGAATGTGCAGCGCGAACAAGGGGGGTCCTTAGCCAAGCGTGGCGATGGAGGCTTTAAACAGGTCGATGTACGCTTGAGCGTTGTTGTTGACACTCAAAATCACCAACACGGTGCCGGACTTTTGATCGACAAAAATAGTTTGGCCTAAGTCGCCTCCAAACCGCAACCATTGGGGGTTGTCATTGGGGATATGAACAAAGTTTTTATACCCTTCTTTATTGGGTTTGTTGGCAATATTTCCGGGCTTCAAATAAGTCTCATCTTCTTTGAAATTTCGGTATTGGCTGAACCAAGACTCGGAGAGGATTTGTTTCCCGTTGGCGGCACCTTTTTGAGCGACCAATAGCCCAATTCGACCCCAGTCTCTGAGGGTGGCGCAAAAACTGGCGCTGACATCTTCGGACAACTTAGAGTCCGTGAACCACATCGCATCGGCTTGCGCGCCAAGCGGTTGCCACAGCGCTTTTTCGGTGAATTCAGCAATCGACATTTTTGCGCCACCCCGGATCGCCATGCTCACCAAATGGGGGTCGACGCTTGAATAATTGAATTGGGTCCCGCTGGGATTTTTAAATCCCCATGGCCATTCAATGGCTGTTTTGTCTGCGTCGGTGTTGAGCGTACGCATCCGCCCGAGCACCCTGTGCATGGCACCGAGTCCTGCAAATGCCGACTCTTCCCAACGTTCGTAATCGTTGCGTTGGCCACAATTGATTTGGCATATATCCACCCCGCTCGACATGTTCAGCGCTTGTTGAATTTTCACGGCGCCCAAAGGTTTGCCTTTTAGGCGGGCGTCGTACTTTTCAATCGGGTCATCCAGACTTTGGATGACCCCATTTTCCAAAGCAAGACCGGTCAGCAATCCCAACACGCTTTTGGCCATGGACTTGCTGTAAAAACGCATGTTGGCATTGCGTTCAAACTCATAGTTTTCGTAGTGAATGGTGTCGCCACGAGCGACCAGCATCGCCGGCTTACCTAATTGCTTTTGGTAGTCTTCAAAACCCGTGTTGAAGTTGAGTTTGAAGCGGGTTTTTTGGGACTTCAAAGGTGAGGGTGTGTTAGAAGCCTTGACCACAGCATGTTTGAAAAGCGGCTCCATGCCACCCGACATGTTGTTGACCAAGTAATCTGGATTCACCCAAGGCAAAGGTTGTCCGCCGCGTTCATTTAACGGGGGCCATCCGCCAGGAAAGCCTTTAGAAGCGCCAAAGTCATTGGCCATGCCAGACGAGAAATAACCGAGTGCTGAAAAAGACAAACCTGTTTGAATGAACTTGCGTCGTTTCATGTGAAGGGTGCTTTCTTGAAAGAAGAAGGAGGCTCTTGAGTTCAAAAATTGTTCGCACTTTCTACACCGGCCGCCCTGTTATTTCAAGAACTACCATGACCAGCTCGGCCATTGTGTTGTGCCGGGCAAGACCGACCCGCTCTGCCGCATCAGACATTCAATGCGTCGGCACCGGCAAGGGCTCACTTGGAAACGCAGCTTGCCACCGGGCGCTGTGCAAGTCCACCAAATCTTGCCGTCCCAGCAGGTGTGCGCTCAAGATCAAGGACCGAACCACTTTGGGCTCGGGTGAGTAATGCAGCATCTTCGTGCTGGTGTCCAACACCCAGGCGGCATTGTCTGGCGTGATGCGGGTCAAGCTGAGTTCGGCAAAGGTGGCCGAGCGGCCAAAGAACCAGCTGCTGCGAGCCGCCCCCAAGGGGTCGTCGCGCCACACGCCCCAGCGCTCATTGACTGGTGCGTAAATTTGTCGGGCTCGCGCATAGTCCAACCCCACCCAGCACACCCCCAGCAAAATCAGGCCTCCTGCGAGTTGCAACGGGCGCACCGCACGTAAGAGGGAGGGTTGCGGCGCAAGCAGCAACGCACTACACAACAAAACCGTCATCTGGAATGGACCGTACCAGAGTGGAAACTCCAGCAAGCTGTGCAAACCCATCACGGCCAACACCGACCATGCCAAATGCGCTGAAGCGCATCGGCTTTGCCACGGCCGCGCCCAAGCGATGAACGCGATTGCAGCAAGGCCCAACAAGCCTGCTATCGGCAAGCCCAGCGTCACACTCAGGTGCAAAGGCAGGTTGTGGGCGTTGCCCAAAATGTCGCAAAACCGTTGCTCTGGTCCGCCGGGATAAGGGGTGATGTAGTGGGCGTATTTGAGCTCATCCCAACCCCAGCCTGTCCAAGGCTTGTGGCCGATCAACTCGATCACGTTGGACCACAGCACGCGGCGGCTGGCGCAGCCATCGTTATTGCCCATGCGAGTCAACGCGTCGATGACGTCTTGACCGTACATCACACTCAAACCCCACGGCAAGGCAGCATTGGCCAGCAAGTAAACCGCCAAGGCCCAAAAAGCCAAACGAGTTGACGCAACAGTTCGAAACGCTGTTGAGCCGTGAGAGCGGTAAGTCCAATAAACCGCCAGCGCCGTGACCAAAACCATGTGCAGCACACCCGTGCGGGACGTGGTGGCGGCATTGGCCACGGCCAGCAATGCCAGCATCCACAGCGCATGTCGGGAGCGCAGCCCGTGCGCTTGCCACCACAGCACGGCCAACAGCCCCATGCCCAGCAACGTGGCCAGTTGGTTACGTTGGCGCAGGTTGGCGTTGGCTTCACCTAAAGCGGTGACATGCAGCACACCACCCCATGTGGGCGCAAGGCCGAAGTATTGAACCAGGCCCATCACGCTGCTGAGCAGCGCGGCGACGGCCCACGCGCGTGCGATGTCCAAGGACTGTAGCCGATGGGCCTGCAGCAAAAGCAACGCGATGCAGGCCCAACTGATGAGCAGCGGAACGGTGTTGGCTTGGGGGGCTGGAGACCACGGCGCAATCCATGGAAAGACCATGAGCATGGCCAACCATCCGCGCGTCAAAATGTTTGTCGTTGTGCTACTTGAAGCGCTTTGCAAGGGGCTTGTGAAGTTCAAGCCCATCGCAGACGCACCATGAAAAACGCCCTGGGTTCAGCAGGGCGTGGTGTGTGGTTGCAAGGGCTCAGCTGGCTTTGCATGAAGCAGGCAAGTACTTGGCCGGCAAGCCATTGCTGGTGGCGGGTCCACAGCGCCAGCCCGTGATGGTTTTGCCACCATCGCTGTTGCCGTTCAGCGGGGTGTCCCCTGTCAGCAAGGGGGTCAGTGCGAGGGAATTGGCCGATGCACTGGTGTTGCCACGCAGGGCGTCATGCTGGCCCACCACGGTGATCACCCCATTGCCGTCGACCGCGACGCTGGCCACATATTTGCTGGCTTGGCTGGCGCAGGCATTGGGCAAAGCCGCTGCCACGTTGGCATCTGAAGAGGAGCTGACCGCTTCATTGACGGCCGTTTTGCAGCCATTAGCAGCCAACAGCATCTCTGCAACTTTGGCCCGGATGGTGTAGTCCTGATACGCCGGCAGGGCCAATGCGCCCAAAATGCCGATGATCGCAATCACGATCATCAGCTCGATCAAAGTCAAACCTTGTTGGTTTTTTTTCATGTCGTCCCCCTGTGAATGGACTTCGATGGTAGTCCATTCACGCCACAAGCAACGGTTTACTTGACTCAGGCGCTGGCGTCTTCAGCCGGCGCTTGACGGCGCGCCATGATGAATTTGCCCAAGGCCAACACCAGCAAAGCACCAGCGATGCCCAAGCCATAGCCCCACACTTTTTCTTGTGGAATGTAGGCGACCAAACCTGGGTCAGTTTGGATCATGGTGCCCGCAATCCAGCCCAGCAACATGCCACCGGCAGTGATGATGATGGGGAAGCGGTCCATCAGCTTCAAGACCAACTGGCTGCCCCAAACAATGATCGGAATGCTCACCAGCAAGCCAAAAATCACCAAAGGCATTTGGTGGTCGGGGTTGCCCGAAGTTTGGGCGGCACCCGCAATGGCGATCACGTTGTCCACGCTCATGACCAAGTCGGCAATGATGACGGTTTTGACAGCGCCCCAGAGCTTGTCGCTGCCTTGAATGTTGCTGTGGTCGTCATCTGCATCGGGCGTCAGCAGTTTCACGCCGATCCAAATCAGCAGCACGGCGCCCACAAACTTCAAGAAGGGGATGGCCAGCAGCGTCAGTGCAAAGAAAATCAGAATCACGCGCAACACGATGGCACCCGCGGTGCCCCAGATGATGCCCTTGGCCCGTTGGTGGTCGGGCAATTGGCGGCAAGCCAGCGCGATCACCACCGCGTTGTCGCCGCCCAGCAAGATGTCGATCATGATGATCTGGCCGACAGCGAACCAGAAATGGGGGGTCAGAAATTCTTCCACGGTGTTCCTTTGAGGCTGAATCGTGCCAGCCAATCATGATTTTAAAAAACGCAAAGCCGGATTGTCCCGCAGGACATCCGGCTTCGGCATTGTGGCAAACCACAGCCGCCCGTAAGCGGCGCTCAGTTTACTTCAGCTGAGCTTTGAGCAGTTTGCCCAGTTCAGATGGGTTGCGTGTGACGATAAAGCCGCACTCTTCCATGATGGCCAGCTTGGCATCGGCCGTATCGGCACCGCCAGAGATCAAGGCACCGGCGTGGCCCATGCGCTTGCCGGGAGGGGCAGTCACACCGGCAATGAAGCCGACCACGGGTTTTTTCATGTTGGCTTTGCACCACTGAGCGGCTTCGGCTTCGTCTGGACCGCCGATCTCGCCAATCATGATGACCGCGTCGGTGTCGGGATCGTCGTTGAAAGCCTTCATCACGTCGATATGCTTCAAACCGTTGATCGGGTCTCCACCGATACCCACGGCACTGGACTGGCCCAGACCCACTTCGGTCAACATCGCCACAGCTTCATAGGTCAAAGTGCCCGAGCGGGACACCACGCCAATGCGGCCTTTGCGGTGAATGTGACCGGGCATGATGCCGATCTTGATTTCGTCAGGCGTGATCAAACCAGGGCAGTTGGGGCCGAGCAACAGGGTTTTCTTGCCGCCTTTGGCCTCTTTTTGCTTCATCTTGTTGCGCACTTCCAGCATGTCACGCACTGGAATGCCTTCGGTGATACAGATGGCCAAGTCGAGGTCGGCTTCGACAGCTTCCCAAATCGCAGCGGCAGCACCTGCTGGGGGCACATAAATCACGGACACGGTCGCGCCTGTTTGCGTGGCGGCTTCTTTGACCGATGCGTAGATGGGGATGTTGAAGATGGACTCGCCTGCCTTCTTGGGGTTCACACCCGCGACGAAGCAGTTCTTGCCGTTCGCGTATTCCTGGCACTTCTCAGTGTGGAACTGACCGGTCTTGCCGGTGATACCTTGGGTGATGACTTTGGTGTCTTTGTTGATGTAGATCGACATGGATTTTCCTAATCAGTTGGGGACAAAGCTCAAGATCTGTCCCGCAAAGTTAATCAGTTGAGGACAGAGCAAAAGATCTGTCCCACAAAGACATTTACTTAACAGCGGCCACGATGGCTGTCGCGGCTTCGGCCATGGTGTCGGCAGAGATGATGGGCAGACCGGATTCGGCCAGCATCTTCTTGCCCAGCTCGTCGTTGGTGCCCTTCATACGCACCACCAGAGGCACGGACAGGTTCACAGCCTTGCAAGCACTGATCACGCCGGTGGCGATGGTGTCGCACTTCATGATGCCGCCGAAGATGTTGACCAAAATGCCTTTGACATTCTTGTTGGCCAACATGATCTTGAAAGCTTCCGTCACTTTTTCGGCTGTCGCACCGCCGCCCACGTCCAAGAAGTTGGCAGGCTCGCCGCCGAACAACTTGATGGTGTCCATGGTGGCCATGGCCAAGCCAGCGCCGTTCACCAAGCAACCGATGTTGCCGTCCAAGCTGATGTAGGCCAGGTCGAACTTAGAAGCTTCCACTTCGGCAGGATCTTCTTCGTCCAGATCGCGGTAAGCCACGATTTCAGGATGACGGAACAGGGCGTTGGAGTCAAAGTTGAACTTCGCGTCCAAAGCCATCACGCCGCCCTTGCTGTCGCGGTTCAGGGGGTTGATGTCTACCAACGAAGCGTCGGTTTCCATGTAGCACTGGTACAGCTTTTTGAAGATGTCCACAGCCTGCGCGGTGGAGTCTGCCGGCATGCCAATGGCGTCAGCGATCTTCTTGGCTTGGGCATCGCCCAGACCCGTCAAAGGATCGATGAACTCGGTGATGATCTTCTCAGGGGTAGAGTGAGCCACTTCCTCAATGTCCATACCGCCTTCGCTGGAAGCGATGAAGGCCACTTTTTGGGTGGCGCGGTCGGTCACCACCGATACGTAATATTCTTTGTTGATGTCGGCGCCATCTTCAATATAGAGGCGACGCACTTTTTGGCCTTCGGGGCCGGTCTGGTGGGTCTTGAGCTGCATGCCCAAGATGTCGCCAGCCAAGCGCTTCACATCGTCAATGGACTTGGCCACTTTGACGCCACCGCCCTTGCCACGGCCACCGGCGTGGATTTGGGCCTTGACCACCCAAACGGGGCCACCGAGTTTTTGAGCGGCTTCAACCGCCTCTTGAACGGTGAATGCTGGAATGCCACGGGGGACGGGCACACCGAATTGACGCAAGATTTCCTTGCCTTGGTACTCGTGAATCTTCATGAGGTCTTCTCTCAGAGGGGTGGAAATTCGACCGGTCCGCCGCGGTCCCCAAGTCAAAAGGGCACCCGCCAGCAGGCTCTGGACACTGCAGCGAGCGACTGTATCATGCTGCAATGCACCAATCCTGATCCTTGCGTCTTACATTGACTTGACGATGGAAACCTGGATTCTCGAGAAAGTAATACCGATGGCGAAAATATTTATTGACGGTGAGGCGGGCACCACGGGCTTGCAAATTCGTGAACGGCTGGCGCGGATGCCCCAAATTCAGGTGCTCAGCATCGATCCGGCCCGGCGCAAAGACCCCGAGGCCAAGCGCGAACTGATGGCTGAGGCCGATTTGGTGGTTTTGTGTCTGCACGACGACGCTTCTATCGAGTCGGTGGCCATGATTGACAGCTTGCCCGGTCGCAAGCCCCGCATCGTGGACGCTTCAACCGCGCACCGGTGCCACCCCGATTGGGTGTTCGGTTTTCCGGAGTTGGCAGCGGACCAACTGAATGCGGTGCGGCAAGCGCAGCGCGTGGCCAACCCCGGTTGCTACGCCACGGGCGCCATTGCGATTTTGCGACCCCTCATTGACGCCCAGTTGTTGCCGCGTGATTTTCCGGTGTGTTTGCCCTCGGTCAGTGGCTACTCGGGGGGCGGGCGCACCATGATCGAAGACTATGAGGCGGGCAAAGCCCCCTTGTTTGAGCTTTATGCCTTGGGTCTCAAGCACAAACACATCCCCGAAATCATGCGCTACACGGGGCTGACCTGCCGGCCGCTGTTTGTGCCGTCGGTGGGCAACTTCCGTCAAGGCATGTTGGTGCAGTTGCCTTTGCACTTGGACAGCTTGCCCAGCAAGCCCAAAGCGGCCGATGTGCACCAGGCGCTGATGGCGCACTATGCGGCCAGCCAAGCGGCCGGCGGTTGGGTCAGCGTTGAGCCGACCACCGACAGCTTGAAACTGGATGCGATGGCACTGAACGACACCAATAAGCTTGAAATTCGGGTGTTTGCCAACGAAGAAGCCCGTCAAGCGGTGGTCGTGGCCCGCCTCGACAACTTGGGCAAAGGCGCCAGCGGGGCCGCGGTGCAAAACATCGAGTTGATGCTGGGCCTGTGAAGCACTGCCGGCGCCAAGCCCGTTTCAGGGCTCGTCGGCACCCTGCACAATTTTGCGAACCACCTCGGCATTGAAGCCGCGGGTCATCAAAAAGCGCACTTGTTTGGCCCGTTCCTGGGCATCAGTGGCCGGCTGGTCAAATTTTTTCCGCCAAACTTCGCGTGCTCGGCTCAGCTCGGTTTCGCGCAAGTCCTCTAAGGCCGCCGCCACGGTCTCACCCGACAAGCCTTTGGCCGCCAGTTCTTGCTTGACCCGTGCCGTGCCCAACTTGTTGGCCCGTCGATGCACCACCGACTCCACGGCCCGTGCATCGTTGATGAAGTCACGCGCTTGCAACTCGTCCAGGGCTTTGGCCAACTCGCCGGCCACTTCTTCGTGCTGTGCCAGTTTGCGCTCGAGCTCAGTGCGCGAGTGTTCACGCTGGCTCAAAAGGCGCAGAGCGCGCCCCTTGAGCGAGGGTTGAAAGCCGGGCTTGTTCATGCGGGGCGTCAGAAGCTCAGTCGGCCTTGACTTCGGCAATCGCCGATTCCAGCAAGCGAATGCCCAGAGACTCGCGCACCTTGTTTTCGATTTCGCGCGCCAGTGCCGGGTTTTCACGCAAAAACTCACGGGCGTTGTCGCGGCCTTGGCCGATTTTTTCGCCTTGGTAGGCGTACCAAGCACCCGACTTGTCGACGATCTTGGCGGTCACGCCCATGTCGATCACTTCGCCTTCGCGGCTGATGCCCTCGCCGAACAAAATGTCGAACTCGGCGGTCTTGAAGGGCGGCGCGACTTTGTTTTTGACCACTTTGACCTTGGTCTCGTTGCCGATGGCATCGTCGCCTTTTTTGATGGTGCCGGTGCGTCGGATGTCCAAACGGACCGAGGCATAAAACTTGAGCGCGTTGCCACCGGTGGTGGTTTCGGGGCTGCCAAACATCACGCCAATTTTCATGCGAATTTGGTTGATGAAGATGACCGTGCAGTTGGTCTTCTTGATGGTGGCGGTCAGCTTGCGCAAGGCTTGGCTCATCAAGCGGGCTTGCAGGCCGGGCAGGCTGTCGCCCATGTCGCCTTCGATTTCGGCCTTGGGGGTCAGTGCGGCCACCGAGTCGATGACGACCAGATCCACCGCGCCTGAGCGCACCAAGCTGTCAACGATTTCAAGGGCTTGTTCGCCGGTATCAGGCTGGCTGACCAGCAGTTCTTGCAAGTTGACACCCAAGTTTTGGGCGTATTGCACATCCAGGGCGTGCTCGGCATCGACAAAGGCGCAAGTGCCGCCCAAGCGTTGCATTTCAGAGATGACCTGCAGGGTCAGGGTGGTTTTGCCGGACGACTCAGGGCCGTAGATTTCGATCACACGGCCACGCGGCAAGCCGCCCACGCCCAAGGCGATGTCCAAGCCCAAAGAGCCGGTGGAGACGACCTGGATGTCGGCGATGACTTCGCCCTCACCCAAACGCATGATGGTGCCTTTGCCGAACTGTTTCTCGATTTGGGCCAGGGCAGCTTGCAGGGCTTTGGACTTTTCGCTGTTGTCGTCGCTCATGAGAATCTCCTTGAATATCAATAGGTTGGAACATCAAGGTCAGCAAAAATGTGCTGTTTACTGGATGTGTGAACAGTACTGTAAATGAGCTGTATAAATCTGTAAATAGAATTATTAGTCAGTTTGCCTTATCATTAAGCCATGCCTGCACTCACCGAAAAAACCGCCAAAGTTAAGCCCGAACTGGCCGATGCGCCCGATGCGCCCGATGCGCCCCAAATGCCCAACTGGGCCGACGACCGTTGGCGCCAAACCCACTTGGGCCGCCTGCTGGGCCATGCCATGCGCCGCTTTGACGAGCGTGTGCTGTTCTTGATGGCGGGCAACGAGGGCGTGCCCTTGGCCTTGGCCAACTTGGCCTCGCGTGACCAGATCAGCGCAGCGCATGTGCACATCACGCGCCACTTGGCCTTGCAAGGCTCGCGCTTGACCGAGCTGGCCCGCGCCGCCGGCATGAGCAAGCAAGCCATGGGGGACTTGGTGGACCAGTGCACAGCGTGGGGACTGGTGCAGCGCGAGCCTGACCCCTTGGACGCGCGGGCCCGTCGAGTGGTCTTCACACCCGTCGGTTTGGCTTGGTTGCAGGCCTTCAAAGACGCGGTGGCCCAAGCCGAGGCCGAGTTTCGCGCCGCCGTTGGCAAAGATGTGGCCACCGTGGTGGCGTTGGGCCTGGAGGCCTACGCGCATTGAAGTGGCTGGCCGCGCCGCATCGGGTCTGGCAGACACGCACCAGTTGGCAAAAAAACTCGCCGCGCCCGGTCTCAGAAAACCGCGAGGCTGACACTAAAATCAACCGTAGCCCGGTCACAACCGACGAGCCGCCCGCACAACAACAGGAGACAGACATGCGAATTCTGATAGCCGAAGACGATCAGGTGCTAGCCGATGGCTTGTTGCGTACCTTGCGCAGTGCGGGCGCGGCGGTGGACCATGTGGCGAGCGGCAGCGAGGCCGATGCGGCCTTGATGACGAACAACGAATTTGATTTGTTGATCCTGGATTTGGGCTTGCCCAAAATGCATGGTCTTGAAGTGCTGAAACGCTTGCGTGCCCGTGGCTCCACTTTGCCGGTGCTGATCTTGACAGCGGCCGACAGCGTGGAAGAACGTGTGAAGGGGTTGGACTACGGCGCAGACGACTACATGGCCAAGCCCTTCAGCTTGCAAGAGCTCGAAGCGCGTGTGCGCGCCCTGACGCGCCGAGGCATGGGCGGGGCCACATCACAAATCAAACATGGCCCATTGATTTATGACCAGTCGGGTCGAGTGGCCACCATCGACGGCAAGATGGTCGAGTTGTCGGCGCGCGAGCTTGGCTTGCTGGAGGTGTTGTTGCAGCGCGCCGGCCGGCTCGTCAGCAAAGACCAGTTGGTCGAGCGGCTGTGTGAGTGGGGCGAAGAAGTCAGCAACAACGCGATTGAGGTGTACATCCACCGCTTGCGCAAAAAAATCGAAAAAGGCCCGATTCGCATCGCCACTGTGCGCGGCTTGGGTTACTGCCTTGAAAAAATTCCCGGCTAACCCGCCGGTGATGTGAAGCCCCTCGCGCCGTCCAACCGAAGGCCACTGCCATGAAGTCCAGCGGTTGGAGTGTGCGCATTTTCAAGCGGGAGCAACGCTCTCTGTTCGGGGAAATCCTGGACTGGATGCTCACCCCTTTGCTGTTGCTCTGGCCCATCAGCTTGGCGCTCACTTGGCTGGTGGCGCAGGGGCTGGCCAACAAACCGTTTGACCGCGCGCTGGTTTACAACGTGCAAGCGCTGGCCCAGCAGGTCACGCTCGGGCCCGATAAGCGCGTTCAGTTCAGCCTGCCGCAACCCGCCAGTGAATTGTTGCGCGCCGACGAAACCGACTTGGTGTACTACCAAGTGCGTGGCGGCGCGGGAGAGCACTTGAGTGGCGAGCGTGACTTGCCACTGCCCCCCAAAGACCAAGAAAAAGACAGCAGCTATGTGGTCCACATTCGCGACGATGAAATGCGCGGATTCGAGGTCCGCGTGGCTTACACCTGGATTCGCTTAGATGCCGAGGGCAAAACGCCGGCGCTGGTGCAAGTGGCCGAGACCCGAGAAAAACGCTCGGTGTTGGCCGCAGAGATCATCAAGGGCGTGATGCTGCCGCAGTTCGCCTTGTTGCCGTTGGCGGTGTTGCTGGTGTGGCTGGCTGTGGTGCGGGGCATCAAACCGTTGTCTGAACTGGAAGAGCGCATTCGTGCGCGCAAGCCCGATGACTTGAGCCCGCTCGACGACAAGGCGGTGCCGATGGAGGTGGCGCCCTTGGTGGTGTCGGTGAACGAATTGCTGGAGCGGCTGAAAGACTCCATCGTGACGCAAAAGCGTTTTTTGGCGGATGCGGCGCACCAACTCAAGACCCCATTGGCGGGCTTGCGCATGCAGGCCGATTTGGCGCAGCGTTATGGCTCGAGCGAAGACGATCTGAAAAAATCGCTCAAGCAAATTGGCCGTGCCAGCGTGCAGGCCACGCACACCGTCAACCAACTGCTGTCGTTGGCACGCGCCGAGGGCGGTGGCGCGCACTTGCCGCAGCAGCGCTGTGACATGGTGCGTTTGGCCAGTGAAGTGCTGCAAGATGGCTTGCCACGGGCGATGGAAAAAGGCTTGGATCTGGGCTACGAGGGTGTGGATGTGGGCACGCCCGGCGCCCAGGTGGAAGGCAATGCCACGCTGTTGAAAGAAATGCTGCGCAACTTGGTTGAAAACGCCATTCACTACACGCCCAGCACCATCGAAAGCCAAGGCGTGGTGACTGTGCGGGTGCTGGTCGATCCGTACAGCAAAGCCTTGGTGATGCAGGTCGAGGACAACGGCCCGGGCATTCCGGTGGCGGAACACGAACTGGTGTTTCAGCCGTTTTACCGCGCCTTGGGCACCAACGTCGATGGCTCGGGTTTGGGTCTGCCCATCGTCAAAGAAATTGCGCAACAGCATGGCGCCACGGTCACGGTGGACGCCGCCTTCCCAGGCCAAACGCCACCGGGCACCTGCTTCACGCTGCGCTTCAAGCCGCCAGGTTGAGCTGCAA
>JACCDN010666897.1_pt1 | contig 37068 bp, 28 predicted proteins | sample 7441691 | NCBI WGS metagenome assembly JACCDN01 (sample SAMN15323439, study PRJNA562643) | freshwater metagenome | isolation source: river surface water | place: USA:Blue River Watershed | collected 2017-08-16
CGGTTTTCGCCAATCGGTTCGCGCCATTCGCTGATGATACCGGGAATATAGATTTTATATTGCTGAAAACCCAAATAGCCAGCGCCGATCAACAGCGCCAATGCCCCGATCCATGTCCATTTTTTCAATTTGGGTTCTCCGGTTGGGTTTTGCTTGATCTGCGCATCGACAGCCACAGAAACAATAGAATTATCGGTAGCGAAATCAGGCTGGCATAATGTTCGGGCGGGTGATTGCCGCTGACGGGCACATGCTTTATCCAGCCCGACCAGCTCAGCAGCAGGCGCTCGATCAGAGACACCAACAGAAACAGCGGCACGAGTGCGCGGTAGCGCAATGCGACCAGCAGGGTAACAATGCCGTGCGCAATCTGCGTCGCGCCCGCCCAAGCAAACATGCCGAAAATCATCGTTGGAATGTTGGTGAGATCAAGCCCTGCAATGACGCCCGCACCGCCATCAGGCAGGAAACTGTGGATCATCCCCGGCACAATCCAGCCAATACCATAGAACGCCAAAAACCACGCAGAGTAACGGGATCCACGATAGTGGATATTTGTATTGGGTGGAAGGAGCGCGTTCATCCGGTGACCGTTAGGACGGCCAGATGCGCAAGCGCCGCCGCAAGCGCCAAGATGAGCGCAACCGTGACGCGTGGGCTGACGTAGAACGACACGACCCGCTGTGTCGGGAATGAAAATGTCGCAAGCGTGCCAAGCAGCTTATCGGGATGGCCCTCCATAAACGCGGGGTCCCTAACCAGCTTTATCATGTCGCGGCGGCTGCGGTAACGCATGAGGCCAAAGATCGTCCAATCGGGATCCGCCTCAGTGTTCCAAGCATCAATATATCCGCCAACCTTGCGTCCGACCATGCCGGGATGGCCGCCATTGCGGAACAGAACTGGCATGAAGCGTTGCGAATAGCGCTTCAGCAGATCGAAGCCTTGGACCATTTGCCCGGTTTTGGGGTCTTCCACCTGCTCCATCTGCGCTTTCACCAGATTGAGCATGACAAACTCGCGACCGTCATCGGCTTCAAGGAACGCGCGCATCACCTGTTGGCTATTTCCAGTGCCCTCGAAACGCCCCGCCATTTGTGCAAGAAACGCATCAATTTCGGCAGGTTTCAGTGGGCCCGACCAATTGTCGTACCAGAGCCGGAATACGACATAGGCAAGCAACGCGGTTCCCCAGATTATCCAAGCTGTCATGGCTCTAACTACCCTTTTTCTTGGCGCGCTCGGCATCGCGCCGCGCTTTTGCTGCCTCTTGGCAGGCGGGTGATGTTTTTTTGATATTCTTGATAAGGCAGGCGCGGACGTTTTTGCGGCTAAAAGTTGCCAACTCTGCGGAGCAGTATTTGCGGATGTCGGGCATGCACGCTTGGCGTACATTGTCTTGCGCTGCCAGCGGTGCAGCGGACAGCAGCAGGGCCGACGCCGTCAAAATGAAGACTGCTTTTGACATCCTTGTCTTTTCCTTCACCCAATTGTCTTTTGCGTCCCGCAACGAAGCGGCGGAATATTATTGGCATTAATTGTGCCAAAATATATTTGCAATCGCTTTTGTCGCTTGCGCCAACGGCCGTTTGCCGCAAAACATGGCCGCATGACGAACGCATCGCACAAAATGACATCACGCGCAGAAGCGCCACTGGCCGATGGCCGGCGGGAACGCAGCCGGTCTAGTCGCTCAAAGATAGTCGCAGCGATGGTCGATCTGGTCGGTAAGGGCGATGTTGCACCCAGCGCCGCGCGTGTTGCGGAGGTCGCGGGTGTTGGGCTCCGCTCGGTTTTCCGACATTTTGACGATATGGACGAGCTGTACCGCGAAATGGGGGAGGTGATTGCGGCGCAGGTGATGCCGATCATCCTCGAACCGCCAAGCGGCGCCAGCTGGAAGGAAAAGCTGTTCGACATTGCGGGCCGACGGGCAGTGGTTTTCGAAACCATCCTGCCTTACCGGATTTCGGCCAATCTCAAACGCTTCCAATCGCCCTATTTGATGCAGGACTATCGCCGGATGCTGAGGCTCGAATCCGACAGCACCGAGGCGCATTTGCCGGTGTCGGTAAAGGCTGATGTGGTCGGTACCCGCAGCCTCAATGTCATATTGAGTTTCCAGACATGGCGATTGTTAAGGCATGATCAGGAACTGCCGTTTGAGGATGCCAAGGCTGTTGTGCGGCGTTTGCTGAGCGATGCCATGTCCGGCATGCCGGAGGATTGATGCAGCGCTTTGGTCTCGTTCTCGGTTTGGCGCTGCTGTTGTCTGGCTGCGGCGATGCAGATGTGCCGCCCGAAACAATGTGCACCGGCCTGTCCGATAACAGTATGGTCTGGGTCCCGGGTGGCAGCTTTGTGATGGGGGACGATGCCCATTACCCAGAGGAAGGTCCGCCGCAGACTGTGGCTGTTGAGGGGTTCTGGATCGACGCACATGAAGTGACCAACGCCCAATTCGCGGCCTTTGTAAAAGCGACCGGTTACAAGACGTTGTCGGAGCGCGATCCGCCAAAGCTGCCCGGTGCGCCGCCAGAAATGCTGGTCCCGGGCTCTGCCGTGTTCAATATCCCGTCGGACGACGACCCGCGTTGGTGGCGCTGGGTTGTGGGGGCGCAATGGCGAAATCCCTCCGGCCCGAAAGAGACCATCGTTGGTCGCGACAACGAACCCGTTGTCCAGATCGCCTATCAGGATGCCGAAGCCTATGCGCAATGGGCTGGCAAGGAATTGCCGAGCGAGGCGCAGTGGGAATATGCTGCACGCGGCGGCGCGGTGGCCTTGCCGGAACCGGTCGATGCGAAGGGCCAGCCGCAAGCGAATTATTATCAAGGCGTCTTTCCGGTCAAAAACCTCAACACCGACGGCTATATCGGCCGGGCGCCGGTGGGTTGTTTCAAACCGAACGGATACGGTCTGTATGATATGATCGGCAATGTTTGGGAATGGACACGCAGCAGCGGATCGCGCGTCGATGCTAGCGAACCGGTGAACATCATAAAAGGCGGATCCTATCTGTGCGCCGCCAATTATTGCGCGCGCTATCGCCCTGCGGCGCGTCAGTTTCAGGAACGCGGGCTGGGCACCGACCATATCGGGTTCCGGCTTGTCGACACGAAGAAGGCTGGGCCAGCGTCTTGACCCGCCATTGATAATATGACACTTTAAGTGCCAATATCGCCAATTTTAGGGATGAAGTCATGAAAGTCCTACGCACACCCGACAGCGCCTTTGCCGCAATCGACGATTTTCCTTTTGCGCCAAATTATGTGGAGATTGCCGACCCCTCGGACGGCACGCCCTTGCGTGTGCATTATGTGGATGAAGGCCCCCGCGATGCGCCGGTGGTGCTGATGATGCATGGCGAACCAAGCTGGAGCTATTTGTACCGTCACATGATCGGTCCGGTCGTCGCGGCCGGCTTTCGCGTTGTCGCGCCGGACCTGATCGGCTTTGGTAAATCGGACAAGCCCACGAAAAAAACCGACTATAGCTATGCCCGCCATGTTGGCTGGATGCGCCAGTGGATTGAGGCGGTTGATCTGAGCAACATGACGCTGGTCTGTCAGGATTGGGGATCGCTGATCGGTCTGCGCCTTGTCGCGGAATTGCCGGATCGCTTTGCCAGTGTCGTTCTGTCCAATGGCGGCTTGCCCGAAGGCGGCCCGCCACCGCGCGCATTTGCTATCTGGCGCGCCTTTTCCAAATGGAGCCCGTTTTTCCCGATTGGCAGGATCGTCAATGCAGGGGCAAAGCGTGCACTGAGCGCGGCGGAGATCGCCGCTTATGACGCGCCGTTCCCTGACAGCCGCTACAAGGCAGGCGCGCGGATATTCCCCAGCTTCGTTCCGTTCGAAAACAATGTCGCGATCCCCGATCAGAAACGTGCGTGGCAAGTGTTTGAGCAATGGGACAAGCCATTCCTGTGTTGCTTCAGCGACGGCGATCCCGTCACGCGCGGGGGCGAGAGCCGTTTCATCGGCCGCGTTCCCGGTACAGCGGGTCAGCCGCATTGCACGTTGAAGGGCGGTCACTTCATTCAGGAAAATGATCCGCAAGGCTTCGTCGACTGCATCCTAAAAGTGCGATGACGATGAAAGTCTTGCGCACTCCTGAGGCCGCTTTCGCCGACCTTCCGGACTATCCGTTTGCGGCACATTATGTTGAGGTTGAAACGCACGGCACACCAGCCTTGCGGTTGCATTATGTCGATGAAGGCCCCCGCGATGCTGCGCCGATCCTGCTGCTGCATGGAGAGCCGACCTGGTCCTATCTCTACCGCAAATTTATACCACCGCTCGCCGCCGCCGGGCACCGCGTGCTGGCACCTGATTTGATTGGCTTTGGCAAGTCTGACAAGCCGGCCAGCCGCGACGATTATAGCTATGAACGCCATGTGGCTTGGCTGAGCGACTGGCTGACGCAGCTTGATCTCAACAACATCACGCTGTTCTGTCAGGATTGGGGCGGGTTGATCGGGCTGCGGCTGGTTGCGGCTTTTCCGGATCGTTTTGCCCGGCTGGTGATTTCAAACACCTATTTGCCCGTTGGCGAGAATATTGGTCCCGGTTTCGATGGCTGGCGCGCATTCAGTCAGGCCACGCCCGAATTCAAGAGCGGCCGGATCGTTGATGGCGGCTGTAACCGCGCACTGACCAGCGCCGAGATCGCCGCTTATGATACGCCGTTCCCCGATGAGAATTTCAAGGCCGGCGCGCGCCAGTTTCCTGTGCTCGTGCCTGTAACCCCTGACCATCTGTCAGTCGCCGAAAACGTCGCCGCGTGGGTACAGCTTGAACGCTTCGACAAACCGGTGCTCACCTGCTTTGGTAATCAGGACAAGGTGCTCGGTCATCTCGATACGGAAATTCAAAGACGTATTCCCGGCGCAATGGGGCAACCGCATTGCCGGATCGACGCCAGCCATTTCTGTCAGGAAGATCAGCCCGAACAGCTGGTCGAGTTGATCCGCAATTTCATCGCTGCCTAGGCGAAGGTCGAGTGGTTAAACTGCCCTTCGCCGCCGTCTGCGCCACCAGACTAAAGTCGCTGTTGCTATCAATACTAGCCCGCCCACCGGCCATAACGCGATAAGCCGCGGTATCAGCAAGGTGCGCAGCGCATTTGCGAAAATCTGTTTGGGCGCGGTGTAACCGTCTGGCATGGGCAGTACGTTGTTTGCCTTGGCAAAGGCGGCGTAATCGGATTGCATATCCGCAAAACGTTGCGGGTCGGAACCGGACAGATCGTTGGTTTCACCGGGGTCGGTGGTAATGTTGTACAGCCGCCAGCGGCCATCGCCATAAGGCGGCAGGTTTTTGACGAGCTTGTAATCGCCTTTGAACAACACCGCATTGCCAGACAATTCATAGCCCAATGGCTTGTCCGCCGAATGGACGGACGATGCAGCCCCTGTGAGCATCGGTGTCAGGTCCATCCCAATCATGGGCTCGACGCGGCGTCCCGAAAAACGGCCTTGCTGCGGCGTGACGCCTGCAAGCTTTAGCAACGTCAGCGGCATGTCAGTCACATGGGCAAAACCCGATGTAATGGTGCCGCCCTTAATCGCCCGGTTACCCGGCCAGGCGATGATCATGGGGACACGCAGGCCACCTTCGTTCGCGGTAAACTTATATCCACGCAGCGGTGATGCTGATGCGCTGGCAAATCCCGCACCTTGTGCGGTCAGCGAACCCGGGCGTCCCTGTTGGGCGATGCTTTGATCATAGAGAAGATTGGCGTTCCAGCGCGTAAATGCGCCCATGTTCATGGGGTCAGTCGCTTCTGCGCCATTGTCCGACAGAAACACGAAGATGGTGTTTTCATATTCACCGATGGCCTTCAGATGCGTCACTAACCGGCCAATTTCGCGGTCCATCGCCGTGCCCATGGCAGCATAAGCAGCCATTGCGCCCGCACGTTGCCGCTTTTGCTCTGCCGACAATTTCGACCAATCACCACTGGTACCCATGGTCACCATCGCAACGTTCGCGGGCATCACGCCTTTGGCAATAGCTGCGGCGCGGCGCTCTTTGCGTAGCGCGGTCCAACCCGCATTGTAGCGCCCGGCATAAGCCGCAATGTCCGCATCGCGTGCCTGCACCGGGATATGGTTGGCGATGAAATTGACGGACGCCAGAAACGGTTTTCCGCTCGCCCTGCCGCGATCGATATAGCCGATCATCCTGTCGACAATCAGCGTTGAGGAGTAAAAGCGTTTTGGCAGCTTGGCCGGCTTTCCATCGTCACTCCACTTAGTCTTGTCGTAAATCAGCAGATTGGGCTTATCTTCAAAATTGTCCGCGCCCGATTGCGCCAGCGCGAGCGCGTGGTCATAGCCGCGTGCCGTCGGCAAGGTATCGGGCGTGTGGCCCAGATGCCATTTTCCGGTCAGATAGGTGCGGTAGCCACCAGCACGCAGCTGGTCCGCAATCGTTACGACGCGGTTGTTCAGATGCGCCTCATAACCCGGTTTGCCGAGATGCTCCGGCGGAATTGTCTCCGGCATATTGCCCAGACCCGCGCGGTGGTTGATCACGCCGGTTTGCAGCATCGCCCGCGTTGGGGAGCACGACCCTGCCACATGGAAGTTCGAAAAACGAACGCCCTTGGCGGCAAGCGCGTCGATATTGGGCGTCGCAATCTCTCCGCCGAAGGCCCCGACATCACTAAAGCCCCAATCATCCGCTAAAAGGATGACGATATTGGGGGCTTTTGCGGGCGCAGACTGTGCGCCAAGCGTGGCCGGGCTCAGCAACGCCAGCGCCGTCAATAGGGTTGCTGATCCTTTCAGCTTCATTGGTTCAGCAAAGCCTCAAGGCAGCCCGTTTGTGCGAGCAGCGGATCAATGCGCGCCCGCGCATTTGCATCCAACGCGGCATAGCGCGCGCGCAAATCGGCGAGGCACTTCACCTGATATTTGAAAACACCCTGTGTGTAGGGCAGGCCCATCGCGGTGATGTGGAAGCTATCTTCGCCGGCCTCAATCGCGGCGGCGTTGGCGAGGAGGAAGGGCATGTAGATTTCGCCCACCTGTTGCAACCACGCGGTGATAATAGGCGCAAAGGGCGCATCCGCCTTATCCCATTCGCCCGTTATTCCCGACATATCGTCAATATGGAGCAGCCAACGGAAGCTATAAGGGAAATCTTTGCGCATCATCGCCTGCGCCGTGGGGTCAACGCCAAGCTGTGACAATTGGCCGTACATCCCGAACTCCGCCATGCTTGGACGCGAACCGAACAGGCAATGTTGGTCCACCACATGCGTTTCGAGCGCACCCAGAATTGCGCGGGTTGACGCCTCGATCAAAGGGAAGTTTTCGGCCGCGCAGCCGACAATCGCCATGCGGCCGACCTGGCGCGCGCGGAACTGTTCGGCATAGCCCTGACTCGTCGCAAGGCCGCCGCCCTTCATTGCATCAAAAGCGAGCCAGCGGCTCATCTGGATCTGGTCGACCTCCTCCAGCCAGCGATAACCAAACATCGCCTTTGTCACCCACTCATCGGCGAAATCCTCAATCAGATGCGCGATAAAGGCGTGCGCTGGATCGGGCGGGATGACCGAACGTTCGGTGTGCCGCGCCTCCAGATCATAGATCAAAGGCGTTGAATCATTGTGGAATGTCCCATCCGGATATTCCATCACGGGGATAACGGGGGCTTTGACCTTGCTCAATGCATCGCGTGAATCTGCGCCGTGCACCCACAAATGCGGGATGCGCCGATAGCGCATAAGCGCGCGCATTTTCATCGAATAGGGCGATCCGAGTGCGCCGTTGATTATATACATGGCAGTCGTTCCTTCGCTCATGGTCCGGCATGATGTGTAATGCGCTATATTGACATTATCAATGTCAATATATGGACGGGAACGCTGACAGCATGTGGATGAATGATCCGATTGCTCCGCCGCTGCCTGAGCCATTCAGCGCATTCAAAGGCGAACGATAGGTTTGCCATTGGCGCCGTTGCAAGACGCGTGCGGCCAAAAATCACGGCGCAACAATGCGATGTTGGGCAAGATGTTCATAGTCGGCCATGCAGGCATCCGCGACGGCGCGCGCTTCATCATCGAGGTTGAGCGGGCGTATATCTGGTTTTTGGAAGCCCGTGCTGGCCGCGACCGCGTCATACCAATGGCTTGCCCAAATGCCGTCATCTCGGTGGATGCCAGCGGGCCATGACAACATGGCTGGGTCCCATGCGATGTTGAGCGCATCGCACAGCAAAGCTAACGTCTTTGCGGGATTTTTCAGAATGTCCGCGCTATCGACGACCGGTGGGGCATAGCCGGTCCGGTCGGCGATACGGTCAAAGAACGCACGCTGGGTTGCGTAGCCAAGATCTTCGACGTTCACGCTTTCTCGCTTAACGCGGTAGCTGGCCACCATATACGCAGGCTCGCGAACCAGAAATGCGTGGCGGCAGTTGGTTAAATCATCGGGTTGGATTGGGCCGACCATATGGTGGGTCATCTGCTTTTGATACCATAAGGGCGCACCGCCCGGTGCGGGGCCGGACAAGCGGGCGGCTACGCTGGACCAGTCGCAATCCATATCGGCGATGACGTCTGCTGCCATGGGGTGCGGTTCCCCGCTATGTGCAAGGAAACAGCCGTAAAAGGGTTCGTCACTGACCGCGCAATCCGCGCGCGACGAAAAGCTGCGCATCATAGCCGTCGAGATGTTTCGTGGTCCCGACCACATGCATATCCGCTGTGTCAAGGTCGGCTCTGGCCCGCAATATCGCGTTCGATGAAGGCGCGGTAGAGATTTTGTAGGCGCTCGACGACTGGCCCTTTTCCATCGGTTAAGACACGGCCATCGATGGTGTGCGCGGGAACAACCCCGGCAAAGGTTCCGGTGACAAAAGCTTCATCGGCACCATAGACATCGGTCATTGAGAAGTTGCGTTCGAACACAGGAATATCATTCTCCCGGCACAGGTGGATGACGTTGGCGCGCGTAATGCCGGCGAGGCAATAATCACCGGTTGAGGTCCACACCTCGCCCTTGCGGACGATGAAGAAATGCGTGGAATTGCATGTGGCAACAAAGCCGTGCGGATCGAGCATCAAGGCTTCATCTGCGCCCGCTTGCGCCGCCTGAATGCACGCGGTGATGCAATTGAGTTTGCTATGCGAATTGAGCTTGGGATCCTGCACCGCCGGATCACCGCGACGGACGTGGACGGTAAACAATGACAGGCCGCGATCAACCGTTGCGGGAAGCGGGTCTTTATATTCGGCAATAATGACAATGGTCGCGGGTGAAACGACCACACGTGGATCTTGGTACGGCGTTGAACGGATGCCACGCGTGACCATCAGCCGGATGTGGCATTTGTCCATCTGGTTCGCGTCGATGGTGGCATAGAGGCGTTCCTTCATTTCCGCGCGGGAAATGCCGATATCCATGGCAATTGCCTTTGCCCCTTCCCACAAACGGTCAAGATGCTGGTCCAAAAAGGCCATGCGTCCTGCGTGAACGCGGATTCCTTCCCACACCCCGTCACCCAGCATGAAGCCGCTGTCAAAGACAGAGACCATTGCCTGCGCACGGGGCGTGAGCTGACCATTAACGTTGATGAGGATCGCGTCATTGCGCGAATCAGATACGAAATCATGCGTTCCAAGTGCCATGTTGTTGACCGTAACGTTGGCCGGGCGGGCGCGTCAAATAGGAACGCGCAACGTCCATCTCGTAAAGCTTCGCAGAGAGCCGCAGCTTCATCGCGTGTCTGATATTTGGCGGAAAGGAAACGGAACCAAGGGACTTCTTGATACCGCGTGCAGTTGGTTCCCCGGTAAGGATTCGAACCTCAATAGACGGAGTCAGAGTCCGTAGTCTTACCGTTAGACGACCGGGGAACAGAAGGCGGGCCTATATGCTGGTGCCCGTGCAGGGTCAAGCCGCTGAATTTCGCCGGTTGCGCCGATATTCAAAAATGTTGAATTTTTAACGTGCAGCGCCTATCAAGGCGTCAGGTACCGGCAGCACATCTGCCCGGATAGAAAATAAGAAGTGAGTGTACGGCTATGGGCGAGAATGTCGCGCCATCGCCGCAACAGGGACGCGGGCGTAAACGTAAAAAACCGCCCCGTCGCAAGAATGCGGCACCCAAGGCTGCAAAACTGCAGCAAGCTTCGGCTGAGGGCGCAGCGCGTGCAAACACATCCAACACGCCTCCGAAACTCGCCAAGGGCTTTGTTTCTTCCGATAACGCAGCTTTGCGGCGTAACTGGCTTGATCGGACAGCATATGCTGCGCTTGATCTTGGGACGAACAACTGCCGGTTGTTAATCGCGCGGGCTGGCGGGGATGATTTTACCGTCGTCGATGCATTTTCGCGGGTTGTGCGGCTGGGTGAGGGGCTGACCGCGACGGGCCGGATGAGCGATGAGGCCATGGACCGCGCGGTTGAGGCGCTTTCCGTGTGCGCCGAGAAGTTGAAAAAACGTAATGTCGTTCTGGCAAGGTCCGTCGCCACTGAGGCATGCCGTCAGGCCGTGAACGGCGCGCAGTTCATTGAACGTGTGAAGCGCGAGACAGGTATTCATCTCGACATCATCAGCCCACAGGAAGAGGCGCGCCTTGCCGTCATGGGATGCCATGCCTTGCTTGAACAGGGGACCGGACCTGCGTTAATATTCGACATTGGCGGCGGATCGACCGAGCTTGTGCTGGTGTCGACAAGTGGTGTTGTCCCCGAAATTTTGGACTGGGTGAGCGTTCCATGGGGCGTGGTTTCGTTGACCGAAAGCGAACGGGCCGAGGCCGAGACGCCCGAGCAGTTGAACGCCATTTATGCAGCGATGCGTGCAAAGGTGATGGCAAGTTTTGCCGAGTTCGCCGCACGCTTGCCGGAGGATGGCGGAGACCGCAGGCTTTTGGGGACTTCGGGAACGGTCACCACGCTTGCCAGCGTCTATTTGAAGCTGAACAGCTATGACCGCCGCGCTGTGGATGGGCTGTATTTGCCGACCGCCGCCATGCGCGAGATTAGCCGCGAGCTTGCGCGGCGCGATATAGACGGCCGGGCTGAATTCCCGACCATTGGGCATGAGCGCGCAGATTTGGTCGTTGCCGGCTGCGCCATCCTTGAGGCTATTTTTGATATATGGCCCGGTGAGCGGCTGGGCGTTGCGGATCGCGGAATTCGCGAAGGCATTTTGCGTGCGCTGATGGCGAGCGACGCCAAGCGCAGAAATCGACGGAACTGAAAATGGCAGACAATTTATTTGGTGGTAAAGATTCCGGCAGGACACTGGCTGGTAAACAGAAGGTCAAGACGGCCAAGCGACGCACCGCTGGATCAACCCGCTGGCTTGAGCGGCAGTTGAACGACCCATATGTGAAGCGCGCGCATGGCGAGGGCTATCGCAGCCGCGCGGCGTATAAGCTGGTCGAGTTGGACGAGAAGTTTCACATATTGCGCGGCAAGAAAGCCGTGGTGGATTTGGGCGTCGCGCCGGGCGGTTGGGCACAAGTGGTGCGCAGGCAACAGCCAAAGGCAGCGATTGTTGGTATCGACCTGTTACCGGTCGACCCGCTGGAAGGTGTTGTGTTGCTCCAAATGGATTTCATGCACGACAGCGCGCCGGATAGGTTGATTGCCGAACTCGGCTGCGCGCCGGACCTCATCTTGTCAGATATGGCGGCCAACACCGTCGGTCATAAACAGACGGACCATTTGCGCACAATGGGGCTGGTCGAAGCGGCCGTCGATTTTGCTATTCAGGTCTTGCAACCCGGCGGTGATTTTGTTGCGAAAGTATTTGCCGGGGGGACAGACCCGGTGATGCTGAGCATATTGAAAAACAACTTCACGACGGTCAAACACGCCAAACCACCGGCAAGCCGCAAAGGATCGGTGGAATGGTATGTGATCGCGCAGGGAAAGAAAGCTTAACCCGCTTTACGCGCTTTCGCGACCGCGGCTTTCAAGGCATCAAAGCCAACCGCACCTTCCAATATCTGGTCGCCAATAATAAACGTCGGGGTGCCGCCAAAGCCAACTTGCTGCATGATCGCAATGTTGCTTTCGACCTCGGCAATCGCTTCACGCGAGCGCGCAAATTTTTCTGCGGCGGCGAGGTTCATCCCTGCTTTTGAAGCGGCGGCGCGGATGCTTTGGGCATCAGGGCGTCCACCGCTGAACATGGCGTCATGAAATGCCTTATGCTTTCCTTGCTTGGCGGCTGCGAGTGCCCATAAGGCTGCATCGCGGCTGGTCGCGCTCAGGATCGGTAGCTCGCGGATGACCACGCGGATATTGCTGTCGCTATCGATAAGCTTTTGCACATCTGCAACGCTGGAGCGGCAATATCCGCAATTATAATCGGTGAACTCGACGAGCGTGACATCGCCATTGGGATTCCCGAACTCCGCCCCGGGGAAGGGCTCGGTCAGCTTAGCGCCCGCGGCGGAGAGGCGCTTGGTTGCTTCACGCTTTTGCAAGACGCCAATGGCTTCTGTGATAATTTCGGGATTTTCCAATATATACGCACGTACAATTGCCTCGGTCGCTTTGCGGTCGTTGGCGTTCATGCCCGCGGCTGCGGCAGCCTTGGCGGCGTCCTGTGCTGCAGCGCCTGCTGGTTCTTGCACGGACATGCTATCTTTTGGCCAAAACAGATACGCGCCGATGGCGGCCAGCAAAAGTGTAGCGGACAGAATGAGGATAAGCGGCGTGCGCGACGTCATGTTGTTCATAGCGGCCCGATTAGCCCCCGCCGCACCCCGTTGCCAGCCAATTCAGCGTTTCCGCTTCTTAAGCTGCGCAAGCTTTGCTTCGGCAACCATGTTGATGTCCTGAGCGCGTATCCAATCGGGTGAATATTCGGGAAGCCCGGCCATTGCGGTCTGTGCGTTAGGCAACGCCAATTGCGGCGCGCCTTCCATCAAGTAACGCTCCGCACTGGCGAGGGCAGCACGCGCGCTATCGCCCTTTTGTTCGTAAACGACGCCCAATTGGTACCACGCAAAAGGATTTTGATTATCCTTTGTGACCGCGGCCTTCAGTACCTGAGCCGCCTCATCGAGTTGCGTCTTGTCCTCGGTTGCAATTAACGCATGCCCGAATATGGCGGAGATCAGCGGCTGACTGCCCGTCAGGCTTACCGCTTTGCGTAACGGTATAATCGCGTCCGCTGGCCGACCAGACTCCAGCAATATTTGCCCATGTAATTCAAGGAAATAGGGATCGTCGGGGGCAGACGCGACGAGCGCCGATGATTCATCCAACGCTTTTTGCGGATAGGCTGACTTATGCCACGCATAGGCACGCGCATAGCGGGCAGGAACGCTTTGGTCGTTTTCGGGATAATCGCGCATCGTCGCAGTTGGGTCCGAAAGATAACCTGTCAGCTTTGCCTTGATCCGTTTAAAATCATTCTCCCACTTTGGATTTAGCGGCGCATCCCACGCCGGATCGGCGGAATATTTGTCCTGCAGCACTGAAATACGCTCACCCGACAAGGGGTGGGTGCGGCCATAGCTGTCCTCTTGCGGAATGCCGAGGCGGAATTCGAAATTCTGCAGCTTTTTGAAAAAGCTGATGGAGCCACGGCCCGAAATGCCTGCGGTGGAAAGATATTGCGCGCCAGACGCATCTGCTGTGCCTTCTTGTCCACGGCTGTAGGCTAGGAACTTGCCCATCGCGGCTTGTTGGCCCGCGGATAATATGCCCATGCCCGCTTCGCCCGCGCCAGCCGCCATTGCGGCAGCGGCCAGTATGAGGCTGGCAATGCTGATGCTACTTGCCACGGAGGCGCCTTCGTCGAAGCGCACGGCATGGCCGCCCACGACATGCCCAAGTTCGTGCGCAATGACACCCTGCACTTCGTTTGCGGTGGTTGCAGCATCAATCAATCCACTGTGCAGATAGACCGCTTGTCCGCCCGCGACGAATGCGTTGATGGATTTGTCATTGATCAGGATGATGTCGACATTGTTCGGGTCAAGCCCGGCCGCGGTAATCAATGGCGCGGAAATTTCTTTGAAAAAAGCTTCGGTTTCAGCATCGCGCAAAATGGACTGCGCCATAACCGGGCGCACGGATATCCATATGGCAAGAAACAGCACCAATGCTGTTCGCAGGGCACGAAATACAGAATTGTTCATATGCAGTGAATGGCGCGAACTGGATGAACGCGCAATGAAGAAGTTGGGCAAAACAAAACCCCGCCAGTCAATGACCAGCGGGGCTATGTTTACATAATGTATCGGGCTTAACCGAACGTGCGTTGCCACCAACCCGAACGTGGCTGGCCATCGTCGGCCTCGCCAGCTTCGGTTGTTGATGTTACATCCTGTGCAACATCTTTGGCAGCGGCTTTCTTGCGTGGCGCCTTGGCTTTGGCCTTTGGAGCCTCCGCCGTTTCTTCAGCTACCGCTTCAGCTGCAGCTACCGGTGCTTTCGCACGGCTGCGTGGCTTTGCGGGTGCCTTTGCTTTGGCAACAGCTGCTTCTTCTGGAGCGCTTGCTGCTTCAGTGGCTTTCGCTTCCGATGCATCGGCTTCAACAACAACCTTTTCAGCCTTTGGCTTCGCCCGGCTTGCGCGCTTTGGCTTTGCCGGTGCTTCGAAAGGCGCTTCAGCAACTTCAGCGTCAGCCAATGCTGGCGCTTCGGTCGTTGCCTCGCCCACAGCCGTTTCACGGTCGCGATCACGGCCTCTGCCGCCACGGCGACCACGACGGGCCCTTGGCTTGGCTTCGCCTTCGACATCGCCGTCAGTCTGGACTGTTTCAGCGTTGCTTTCGCCTTCTGGACGATCTGCAGCGTTGTTTTCACCCGCAACAGCATCTTCGCCTTCCGGACGCCCATCGCGATCACGGCCCTTGCCACCACGACGTCCACGACGACGTTTACGCTTGCGGCCTTCACCACCTTCGCCTTCTTCGCGTGGACGATCGTCGCGCGCACGGCGTGGTTCGCGTTCAGCTTCTTCGGCTTCGACGTCATCGTCGAAATCGTCGATTTCGTCGTCGATATCATCTTCTTCGATGTCGATAATCGGCGGCAGCGCGGCTGGGCGCTCTGGACGTGGCCCAGAGCTTGATACGGCGAGCTTCGCACCTTCGGTTTCGCCATTGGGCACAATCAGCACGCGAACGTGATAACGCTCTTCAATCGCGGCCAGTTCGGCACGCTTGTTGTTGAGGCAGTAGATTGTGGCTTCTTGGCTAGCCTGCAGAACGATCTGGCTGCCATGACCCTTTGCCGCTTCATCTTCGATGAGACGCAGGGCTGACAAAGCAGCAGATGATGCTGTGCGGACAAGGCCAGTGCCTTCGCAATGCGGACATTCGCGCGTGGATGCTTCGAGCACGCCGGTGCGCAAACGCTGGCGGCTCATTTCCATCAAACCAAAGCTCGAAATACGGCCGACCTGAATACGGGCACGGTCGTGTTTCAACGCTTCCTTCATCGCGCGCTCGACTTTGCGGGCGTTCGAATGATGCTCCATGTCGATGAAGTCGATGACGACAAGGCCAGCCATGTCGCGCAGGCGCAATTGACGGGCAATCTCGCGGGCGGCTTCCAAATTGGTGGAAAGCGCGGTTTGCTCAATGCCATGTTCTTTGGTCGAACGGCCTGAGTTGATGTCGATCGATACCAAAGCTTCGGTTGGGTTGATGACGATATAGCCACCCGACTTCAACTGGACGATGGGTTGATACATGGCGTTCAGCTGATCTTCGACATGGTAACGCTGGAACAGCGGAACCGGGTCTGCATAATGCTGCACACGTTTTGCGTGGCTTGGCATCAGCAACTTCATAAAGTCCTTGGCGGCTTTATATCCGTCAGGCCCTTCGACGAAGACTTCGTCAATATCCTTGTTATAGATGTCACGGATGGCACGCTTGATGAGGTCGCTGTCGGTGTGGATCAGCATCGGTGCAGCACCACGAAGCGTCCGTTCACGGATTTCGTCCCAAAGCCGCGCGAGATAATCAAAGTCGCGCTTGATTTCAGGTTTCGTGCGCGCAAGACCCGCGGTGCGGATGATGCAACCCATGGTGGATGGTAACGTCAGGTCCGAAATAATCGACTTCAAACGCTTACGGTCCGCCGCGCTGTGGATTTTACGGCTGATGCCGCCGCCATGCGACGTATTTGGCATCAAGACGCAATAACGGCCGGCAAGGCTGAGATATGTCGTCAGAGCCGCGCCCTTATTGCCGCGCTCTTCCTTTACAACCTGCACCAGCAAAACCTGACGGCGGTGAATAACGTCCTGAATTTTGTAGCGGCGACGCAGGTTCATGCGCTTTGCACGGACTTCGTCGCTGGCCTTTGGCGCGCGGGTTTCGCCATTGCGACCGCCACGGCCACGGCGACGACGGTTGTTTCGGCCGTTTTCGCCGCGTTCGCCTTCGTCTGACGCATCGTCGCCATTGCTGCTAAGGTCGGGTTCCTCGCCCTCGGTCATGTCGATGGTGTCGACGCTGTCGTCGCTATCGACTTCAATCAAGTCAGTAGAGTCGTCTTCGCGCTCTGCAGAACCCTGCATGATGTCGGAAGGCTCGTCGCTTTCTTCCTCTTCCTGCTCACGCAGCGCAGCTTCTTCAGCGGCGGCTTCGGCTTCTTCAGCCAACAAACGCTCGCGGTCTTCGCGCGGAATCTGGTAATAATCGGGGTGAATTTCGGCAAATGCCAAAAAGCCGTGGCGATTGCCACCATAGTCTACGAACGCCGCCTGAAGCGAAGGTTCAACTCTTGTTACTTTTGCGAGGTAGATATTGCCTTTGAGCTGCTTGTGCTCGGCCGATTCAAAATCAAATTCCTCAATCTGGTTTCCTGTGACGACTGCGACCCGGGTTTCCTCCCGGTGCCGCGCATCGATTAGCATACGCGTTGTCATTGATATTACTCCAGCGAGCATGGCGCCCGGTTGTCAGCCAAAGGCCGCTCGCTTTATTGTTGATGCAATGCCAGACGGGACGCGAAGCGCTCCTGTCGGCAAAGCGATATGGTGGGAATGAAAGAATTGCGTCTGCTGCTTGTGCATGGCGGGCGTGTATCGCGCGCGCTTGATTTCCAGCCCATGCGCCAGTCCCATTGCGGGCGGCGTTGGTGGAAATATCATGCCTCATGCAGCGTCAACCTGTTAATGTGCCGAGCGGAAAAGAACCGAGGGCGGATTGGCGGGAAGGTCAGATGAAATTCCCTGTAGCTATTCGCTAGCACTCCTGCAGGTTGTCGGCAAGGGCATCGCGCGAAATAGCTTGCTATTATGGACGGAAAAACCGGTTTTTAGCCTTAATGCGCCATTAACCCCGTCTGGACACCCGCCTTTACCCGTCCACGCCTTACTATCCATTCGTCAGGTAGGCGGAGCTGGGGCGTGTGCGAAAAAATTTTCTGGACGAGTGCAGCGGCTAGAACCCCTAAGCACTATATACGCGCTGCTGCGCTTTTTGCCACCTTGCCGGTTTTCGTGTCCCCCGCGATTGGCGGCGCCATTTCGCACATTTCGGTGCAGGGGGCATTAGGACCGCGGGCCACCCAAATCGCGCCACCGATGGCATTTCGGTCTGAACCGCCACAGCGGCGTTACGAAGTTACCGCACCCATTCGCACAAATGTCGGCAAAGGCGGACCGAAAATAAGCGGCCCTGCGGATGCAAGTCTTCCACTTGTCGTCATTGACGCGGGGCATGGCGGTCATGACCCGGGCGCCATCAGTCCACATGGCGGGCAGCGCGAAAAAGATGTCACATTGGCAATTGCCAAAGCGGTGCGCGACGAAATGCTCAAAAGCGGCCGTGTCCGCGTTGCGTTAACGCGGGACAGCGATAAATTTATCGTGCTGCAGGACAGGTACCAGATCGCACGCAAGCTGAATGCCGACCTGTTCATCTCTATTCACGCGGACAGCGCCGACAATCCGCAAGCCAGCGGCGGCACCGTCTATACGCTGTCCGAAATTGCATCCGATCGCGAGGCACAGCGGCTTGCAGCGCGCGAAAACAAGGCGAACATCCTCAACGGCGTTAATCTGGGCGGTGCTGATGCCAATGTATCGTCCATCCTTATCGACCTGACGCAGCGCGAAACCATGAATGTGTCAGCCGATTTCGCAAAGCTGTTGCTGCGAGAGGCCGCGCCGAACATGCGTATCCGTGGAAATTCGCACCGCTTTGCGTCGTTTATTGTGCTCAATGCGCCAGATACGCCGTCAGTGTTGTTCGAAACAGGTTATCTGAGCAATGCATCCGATGTCAGCTTTCTCGCATCATCAACCGGACGCCAAAAGGTCGCGCGGGCAGTGGCAAATGCCATTCAGGTCCACTTCGCACGCAGGATCGTGACCCGATAACCAGCCGGTGCGATAAAAATCGCGCCAAGATACAGAACAAGATTCTGGACCTGTCCGGCAAATCGGCTAGAGAGGGCCGATAATGGATAATTCGTCTCCAACCACACAAGAGCCAACTGCGATTAGCTACAGGCTGAAACGCGAAGCCGAAGGATTTATCGGCAAGTGGCAGGTCTGGTGGCAAAGCAAACGTTTTCGGCGCGCGACCTACGCGGTTGGCGCGTTTGTTCTGTTTCTCATGCTCTTTTGGGTGCTTTTTGCGCGCAATCTTCCCGATGCCGAAGCGCTGATCGAATATGAATCGCCGCTGCCAACGGTGGTACGCGACGTTAACGGAGAACCATTTCACAGCTACGCCCGTGAACGCCGCGTTCAGTTGGAATATGCCGACTTCCCCAAATTACTGGTCCGGGCCTATCTCGCCGCGGAAGATAAAACATTCTTCAGCCATGGCGGTATTGATTATCCCGGTATCGTTTCGGCGATTTTTGACAATATTTTCAGCAGCAAACGCTCGCGCGGTGCGTCGACGATAACGCAGCAGGTCGCCAAAAACCTTTTGCTGACGAACGAGTATAGTTACACCCGCAAGGTCAAAGAAGCGATTTTGGCCAAGCGCATTGAAAGCGCGCTGACCAAGCCGCAAATCTTGTCGCTATACCTCAACGAAATTGCGCTCGGTCGGCAGGCGTTCGGCGTGGAAGCCGCCGCACAGGCCTATTTCGCCAAAAGCGTGGACCAGCTTCAGCTGCATGAAATGGCCTTTCTCGCCATCTTGCCCAAGGCGCCGGAACGTTATGGTCGCGCAAAGAATGCACAGCTTGCCATTGCCCGTCGCAATTGGGTGCTTGGCGAAATGCGCAAGAATGAATGGATCACCGACGCGCAACTCGTGGCCGCCCGTGCCCAGCCGCTTGGCCTCGTTGCGCAGCGCGGCACCGGATATAAAAATGTCGGCGGTTATTTCGCTGAAGAAGTGCGCCGCCAACTGATTGAGCGCTTTGGTGAAACCGATGCCGACGGGCCCTATAGCGTCTATTCAGGCGGTCTGTGGGTGCGGTCATCGATGAACGCCGATTACCAGATACTTGCGACCCAGGCGCTGCGCGACGGTTTGCTGCGCTACAACGCCGGCAAAGCGTGGAAAGCCAATATGGGCACGATCGACGTGTCGGACGACAAATGGGCGTCACGATTTGCAGCGACTAATATCGCCATTGATTACGCCCAATGGCGCGCTGGCGTTGCTTTGGGCAAAGGCAAAGTGGGCTTTTCCGATGGCAGCATTGCGCAGTTAGACGGCGCTCCATCGGCGATGAAAGCCGGCGATGTTATCGCTGTCGCGCCCAATGGTACGAATAGCTACGCCGTGCGCAGCGTTCCAGAAGTCGGCGGCGGCATGGTGGTGCAAAACCCAATGAATGGCCGCGTTTTGGCGATCCAAGGCGGTTTTGATAATCGCATTTCCAGCTTTAACCGCGCGACGCAGGCGCAACGTCAGCCAGGTTCTACGATCAAGCCATTCGTCTATGCGACGGCGCTTGATAACGGCATGACGCCGACATCGATCATCGTCGATGGACCATATTGCGTATGGCAAGGGGCATCGCTCGGCCAAAAATGCTTCCGGAACTTCACCGGTAATGGCGCAGGGCCGCAAACGATGCGTTGGGGGCTGGAGCAATCGCGCAACCTGATGACGGTGCGTGCGGCGGCGGAATCGGGTATGGACAATGTGACCGATACCTTCCGCGATTTTGGCATCGGCGATTATCCCGATTATCTTTCTTATGCTTTGGGCGCGGGTGACACGACCGTGCTGAAGATGGTCAATGCCTATTCGATGCTGGTCAATCATGGCCGCGAATTGAAGCCGACGCTCATCGATTTTGCGCAGAACCGTAAAGGCAAAGTCATTTTCCCGGCCAAATGGAAACCGTGCAAGGGCTGCCGCGCAAAGGATTGGGACGGCAAGCCAATGCCGCGCTTTGCTGCCGCGGGTAAGCAGGTCATGGACCCAATTACCGCTTATCAAGTCGTCCACATGCTTGAAGGCGTTATTGAACGCGGCACGGCGGTGACATTGCGCGAGCTGGATCGCCCGTTGTTTGGGAAGACTGGAACAACCACTGGCCCCACCAACGTATGGTTTATTGGCGGGTCGCCGCATCTTGTTGCAGGGCTCTATTTGGGCTTTGACCAGCCGCGGAATATGGGTGGTTATGCGCAGGGTAGTTCACTGGCGGCACCTATCTTCAAACAATTTGCGCGGTCCGCGATGGCCGGGATGCCAAAGACACCGTTTATCGCGCCCGCCGGAACGCGGTTGGTGCGCATCGACCGTAAGAGCGGCAAGCGCGTCTATGGCGCTTGGCCGGGCAGAGACCCCATGAGCGCGGTGATTTGGGAAGCATTTAAGGCCGAGACCGAACCGAAACGCTCCATTCGTCAAGAGGAGCTAGCGGCGCGCGAAGACAAGCCCAAGGAAGCATCCGAGGCGCAGTCCAATAGCGCAACGCGATCGTCGGCATCGGCGAGCACCAGCGTCGGGACAAAACGCGATCAGGAGTTTATTCAGCAAGAGGGCGGAATATACTAAACATTCGCCTGATTTAGGGCGTTTCGTCCTAAATTTGGGCGCCAAATTGGTGAGCCGACGAACGTTCGCGCAATTAGCTGGCTTTGACTTCGCGGGCGTTTCGGTTAAAGGCCGCGCCTGACATTTTTCATTCCCTTGGAGTTTCCCCATGCGCGCCGACGCAGAAGGCTATGTTGCCCGCATTGATGCTGCCCTTAACCTGGTCAAGATGTCGCTTGATTGGGACCGCGCATTGCGCCGCCTTGATGAGTTGAACGCAAAGGTGGAAGACCCGACCCTGTGGGACAATCCCAAGGCCGCTGAAGAGGTTATGCGCGAGCGCCGCCGCCTTGATGCCGCCATCAGTACCGTGCGCGAAATTGACGCCGACAAGAGCGGAACGGTCGAACTGATTGAGCTTGCCGAAATGGAAGGCGATGCAGAGCTTGGCGACGAAGGTGCCGTATCGCTTAAGGCGTTGGCGGATCGGGCGGACAAGGACAAGGTCATGGCGCTGCTGTCGGGCGAAGCCGATGGCAATGATACCTTTATCGAAATTCACGCTGGCGCAGGCGGCACGGAAAGCCAGGATTGGGCCGAAATGCTTCAGCGGATGTATTATCGCTGGGCCGAACAGCGCGGCTATAAAGTCGAAATGGTGGATTATCAGGCGGGTGATCAGGCCGGCATCAAATCGGCGACGTTGCTGGTCAAAGGCGAAAATGCCTATGGCTATGCCAAGACCGAAAGCGGCGTCCATCGCCTCGTCCGTATTTCGCCTTATGACAGCGCAGCGAAGCGCCACACCAGCTTTTCGAGCGTCTGGGTCTATCCTGTCATTGATGACAATATCGACATTGAAATCAACGAAGGCGATTTGAAGATCGACACCTATCGCGCGTCAGGCGCAGGTGGACAGCACGTGAACACGACCGACTCCGCGGTGCGTATCACCCACAAACCGTCCGGCATCGTCGTCGCCAGCCAAAATGACCGCAGCCAGCACAAGAACCGCGCAACCGCGATGGGCATGCTGAAGGCGCGCTTGTACGAAGCCGAACTTCGCAAGCGTGAAGAAGTCGCATCGGGCGAATATGCGGCGAAAACCGAAATCGGCTGGGGCCACCAAATCCGTTCCTATGTGCTGCAGCCCTATCAAATGGTGAAAGACCTGCGCACCGGCGTGACGTCGCCAACACCCAGCGATGTGCTGGACGGCGACCTAGACAATTTCATCGCCGCCGCATTGGCCCAGCGCGTGACAGGCGAGGCTGTTTCCGTCGACGATGTTGATTGACGCTTAGTCGCCTGGGGAAGCTGAAGACCCCGCCAATAGGCCGCCGTCCAGATGCACTTCGCTTCCGGTCATATAGGTGGCGTCATCCGATGCCAGCATTAGGGCAATTGCCGCGACTTCTTCGACGGTACCGAACCGCTTGAGCGGTGTGTCTGCGACCATTGCGGCCATGCGGGCCTCACGATCTGGTCCATCGCCAATTAACGCTTCCCACATCGGTGTCATGATCGCGGCGGGATGGATGGAGTTGCAGCGAATGTTCAACCCTTGCCCAGCGCAATATAACGCCACGGATTTGCTGTGGTTGCGGATCGCCGCCTTGGACGAAGCATAGGCCGCAGCCCCGGGAATGCCAACCAAGCCAGAGCGCGAGGACATGTTGATGATGGAGCCGGCTTTCTTGGCGCGCATCGCCTTGATCGCATAGCGGCAGCCCAAGAACGTTCCGTCCAGATTGATGGCGTGGACGCGGTGCCATTCGGCCAGCGTGGCGTTTTCAGGGTCATGCGGGCCGGGGCTGTCTTCGAACCCAGTTATGCCGGCATTATTCACGACGATGTCGATGCTTGGCTGCTGGTTGGCCAAATTGTTCCAATCCTCTTCGGACGAGACATCAAGCGCAACGAAAGTGCCGCCGATTTCTGATGCGACGCGCATGCCGTTTTCGGCATCAACATCGCCGATGATGACCATTGCACCTTCTTTTGCGAAGCAGCGGGCAATCGCCTCGCCAATTCCCCGGGCACCGCCGGTCACGAGCGCGGATTTATTCTGTAATTTCGGCATGTGCGTTTCCTGTATTCAAAGGATATTTGACCGCCGCATCGCTGTGTGGCGGCTATCTGAGCCGTGTGAAGGGCGTTTGCACTCTTTAGCCTTGAATCACTGGACCTACTCCACTTAAGCAGGCCACAAGGATTAACAGCGTTACGGGAGAGAGCAAGTGAGTGAGCATCAGGACTGGTTTCCAATTCCCGAGGCGGCTGCCCGTAACACGCAATGCAGCGCTGCGGATTATGACCTTATGTATGCGCAAAGCATCAGCGCGCCCGATGCATTTTGGGCCGAGCAAGCCAAGCGGATCGATTGGTTCACGCCGCCAACGAAAATTGGCCACTGGTCGTTCGACCCCGTGTCGATCAAATGGTATGAAGACGGTGTTTTGAACCTCTGTCACAACGCCGTTGACCGCCATGTTGCTGCGGGGAAGGGCGACGCGATCGCGTTTATCTTTGAGCCGGATGATCCGGCCAAAGATGCGCGTAGGGTTTCCTATTCGGAGTTGCTGACGGAGGTTAAGCGCATGGCTGGCGCGCTCAAGACCCTTGGCGTTGGCAAAGGGGACCGCGTTACAATCTATATGCCCATGTGCGTTGAGGGCGCGGTTGCGATGCTCGCCTGCGCACGGATCGGCGCGGTGCACAGCGTTGTTTTTGGCGGCTTCTCGCCGGAGGCGATTGCTGGACGCATACAGGATTGCGGGAGCCAGTTTGTGGTCTGCGCAGACACGGCGTTGCGCGGTGGTAAGTCGGTGCCGTTAAAGGCGAATATCGATGCGGCGCTGACGAAAGTGGACGGCGTCGATGCCGTTTTGGTTGTGCAGCATACAAGCGAACCCGTTGCGATGCAGGCTGGCCGCGACCATTGGTATCACGACTTTGGCGCGTCGGACGATTGCCCGTGCGAACCGATGAACGCCGAAGACGCTTTGTTCATATTATACACGTCAGGATCAACGGGCAGCCCAAAGGGTGTTTTGCACACCGTCGGTGGCTATTCGGTATGGACCGCGAGCACATTTCATTATGTCTTCGACTATCGCCCCGGCGAGGTCTTCTTTTGCTCGGCGGACATTGGTTGGGTCACGGGGCACAGCTATGTCGTCTATGGGCCGTTACAAAATGGCGGAACCAGCCTGATATTCGAAGGCATCCCAAGCTACCCCGATAGCGGGCGTTTCTGGGACATTATTGACCGGCATCAGGTGAACATATTTTACACCGCGCCAACGGCATTGCGCGCGTTGATGCGCGATGGCGATGCGCCGGTTCTGGCGCGCTCGCGCAAGTCGCTGCGCTTGCTGGGCACGGTGGGTGAGCCCATCAATCCCGAGGCTTGGCGCTGGTATCACGCAACGGTGGGCGAGGGGAAATTGCCCATTGTTGACACATGGTGGCAGACAGAGACGGGCGGCGTGATGATTACAACCTTGCCCGGCGCGCATGGCATGAAGCCGGGCAGCGCAGGGCGACCTTTCTTTGGCATCCAGCCGCAGTTGGTGGATAATGAAGGCGTCGTGCTTGCCGATGAACATATTGGCGGCGCAACGTCGGGAAATCTGTGCATTACGCACAGCTGGCCGGGGCAGGCACGCACCGTCTATGGTGATCACGACCGTTTCGTGCAGACCTATTTTTCGACCTATAAGGGCAAATATTTTACAGGCGACGGCTGCCGCAGGGATGAAGACGGCTATTACTGGATTACGGGCCGTGTCGACGACGTTATCAACGTATCGGGCCACCGCATGGGCACTGCCGAGGTGGAAAGCGCGCTCGTGCTGCATGACAAGGTCGCAGAGGCAGCGGTGGTTGGGTTTCCGCACGATATAAAGGGGCAGGGCATATATTGCTATGTGACCCTGAATGTCGGCGAAGAGCCGTCGGACGAACTCCACGCGGAACTTCGGCAGCAGGTGCGCGTTGAAATCGGACCAATTGCGTCGCCCGATCATATCCATTTCACCACCGCACTGCCCAAAACACGATCAGGCAAAATCATGCGGCGCATATTGCGGAAGATTGCCGAAAATGACTTTGGCGCTTTGGGGGATACGTCAACACTTGCTGACCCAAATGTTGTCGATGCCCTTATTGAGGGACGGCAGAACCAGTGATGTCAGCAAAGCGTTAGAATTCCGGCGTTCAGCTTTACTTGACGCTTGCGTCAAGTGCCACGACACCTTAACAGATGGCCTTAATCGCGCGATTAAATGCGCCATATTGGGAAAAGCTTCATGACCGATTCTCCAGCAAAAACGGGTCCCTTAAACGGCATTAAGGTCGTTGAACTCGCTGGAATTGGGCCGGGGCCATATGCTGGCCAGCTGCTGTCCGACATGGGCGCTGATGTCATTGTGATTGACCGGCCCGGCGGCTCGATTGTTCCCAAGGCGATTGATGCGCGGGGCAAAAGGTCGATGGTGCTGGACCTGAAAAAACCGGAAGCGGTCGCGGCGCTGTTAAAGATTGTCGCAACTGCCGACGTCCTTATCGAAGGTCTGCGGCCCGGCGTGACCGAGCGCATGGGTGTTGGCCCCGATGTCTGTCACGCCATCAACCCGCGCTTGATCTATGGCCGCATGACCGGCTGGGGACAGACCGGCCCATGGAGCCAGATGGCGGGCCATGACATCAACTATATCGGTATGACGGGCGTGTTGAACGCGATTGGCAAAGACGGTCAGCCGCCCGTTCCGCCGCTCAATATGATCGGTGATTTCGGCGGTGGTTCCATGTTCCTCGTCAACGGCATCCTCGCCGCAATAATTGAGCGTGCGCAAACGGGCCGTGGCAATATCGTCGATGCCGCGATTGTTGATGGCACGCATAGCCTGATGAGCTTTGTCCATGGCATGGCCGGCGTTGGCCAATGGCGGACGAAGCGTGAGGCGAATTTGCTCGACGGCGCTGCACCATTTTATCGTTGTTACATGACGGCCGATGGCAAGTTCATGGCGGTGGGTTGCATTGAGCCGCAATTCTTTGCCGCGATGATGGAACGTTTGCCCATCGATCGTGAGGCCTATGGCGCGCAGCATGACCACGCCGCATTCGCGAAACAGCATGAAATGCTGGAGGATGTGTTCGCAACCAAAACGCGTGACGATTGGGAGGCTGTTTTTGCCGGTACCGACGCATGCGTAACGCCGGTGCTCGACTATGTCGAGGCGGCGTCACATCCTGTAAATGCCGAACGCCACGCGGTTGTCACCGATGGGCGTTGGCTGCACCCTCAAGTTGCACCGCGTCTTGCAACACAGCCTTTGCCAACCCATTTTGATATCGCAACAAAAGGTGCAGATTACGCAGCCATATTGGCCGAAGCGGGACTCGGCACCGATGACATCTCCCAACTGATCGCGGCAGGCGCCGTGGTCGCAAACAAGGACTGAATATGACCGAAGCCTATATTTATGATGCGGTGCGTAGCCCGCGTGGCAAGGGGCGGCCCGATGGCGCGCTGCATGAAATAACGCCCATCGACCTCGCGGCGCAGGTTCTGGCTGCCATTCGCGACCGCAATGGTCTGTCTGGTGAAGAGATTGAAGACGTGGCCTTTGGTTGCGTATCGCCAGTGGGCGAGCAGGGCGCGGTTATCACGCGTACCGCCGTTTTGGCTGCGGGCTATCCGCACACAACTTCGGGTATTCAGGTCAATCGTTTCTGCGGATCGGGCCTGGAAGCATCGAACATCGCTGCGGCTAAAGTGAAGTCGGGCGAATGCGATTTAGCTGTCGGCGGCGGCATTGAATCGATGAGCCGCGTGCCCATGGGTTCAGACGGCGGCGCATGGCCCATCGATCCGCGCTCGGCGATTGCGAATTACTTCATCCCGCAAGGCATTTCCGCAGACCTTATCGCCACCAGATATGGCTATAGCCGTGATGATGTCGATGCTTATGCGGTCGAAAGCCAAAAGCGGGCTGGCCGGGCATGGGCTGAAAAGCGTTTTGCGCGTTCTATCCTGCCGATCCGGGATGTTATTGGTGAAGTCGTCCTCGACCATGACGAATTGATGCGTCCGGAAACCGATATGCAGTCCTTGGGCGCGTTGGCCCCTGCATTCCAGATGATGGGCACGATGATGCCCGGCTTTGATGACATTGCCATCATGCGCTATCCTGACGTCGAAAAGATCAACCATGTCCATCACGCTGGCAACAGCTCGGGCATCGTCGACGGTTCGGCCGCTGTGCTGATCGGCACGAAAGAAGCTGGAGAGAAATATGGCCTGAAGGCGCGTGCACGTATCGTATCGATGGCCTCCATCGGTTCCGAACCCGCCATCATGCTCACGGGCCCCGAATTCGCCGCGCAAAAGGCGCTGGCGCGCGCCGGAATGGACAAGAGCGACATTGATGTGTGGGAATTGAACGAAGCCTTTGCTTCAGTCGTTCTGCGCTTCATGGAAGCGATGAATGTTGACCATAGCGACATCAACGTCAACGGTGGTGCCATTGCCATGGGACATCCGCTTGGCGCGACAGGTGCGATGATCCTTGGCACCGTGCTGGATGAGCTGGAGCGTTCCGGCAAGTCGACTGCGCTCACCACGCTGTGCATTGGTGCCGGAATGGGCACTGCAACCATCATCGAACGCGTGAATTGATCGGGAACGAAAACATGACTTACACAACTTTCTCCGTCGATATCGACGCCGATGGCATTGCGCTTCTGACGATTGACCTTCCGGATGCATCCATGAACGTATGGAATGGCGCGTTAATCGAAGAATTCGGCAAATGGGTCGATGATTTCACCACCAACGAAGCCGTAAAGGGCGCGGTCATTACATCGGGCAAGAAATCCGGCTTTCTCGCCGGTGCTGACCTGACCATGTTGGGCGGCGCAAAGGCGAGCAGCACGAAAGAAGCGTTCGACCAGGCTTTCGCTTTGAACGCGTTGCTGCGCAAAATCGAATCCGGCGGTCAGTCTGCCAAGGACCTGAGCAGCGGCAAGGCGTCGGCAAAGCCAGTCGCCTGCGCGCTGAATGGTCTGGCGCTGGGCGGCGGTTTGGAACTCGCGCTTGCGTGCCATTACCGCGTCGTTGCGGACAATCCAAAAATCCAGCTCGGCATGCCCGAAGTGATGGTTGGACTGTTGCCCGGTGGCGGCGGAACACAGCGGACGCCACGCCTCATTGGCCTGCAGAACGCAGCGATGATGATTATTCAAGGCAAGTCGCTCGACCCGGCAATGGCGAAGGCACAAGGACTGGTGCACGACGTTGCGCCGGCTGCGGATTTGATTGCCAATGCTAAGGCTTGGGTAAAGGCAAATCCGAAGGCGACGGCGCCTTGGGACAAGAAGGATTTCAAATTCCCCGGCGGTGCAGGCGCGATGGACCCACGTGCGGTTCAACTGTTCGTTGGCCTGAACGCGATGGCGCATAAGGAAAGCAAAGGCAATTTTGACGCCATTAAGGCCATTTTGTCGTGTCTGTATGAAGGTTCCATCCTGCCGTTCGACACTGCGCTGCGTGTGGAATCCAAATATTTCACGAAACTGCTTTCGGGTAGCCAAGCGAAGAATATGATCCGCACCTTGTTCATCAACAAACAGGCTGCTGAAAAGGGCGCTGGCCGCCCCGCAGGCGTCCCTGCGGTTGAGATTAAAAAGGTTGGCGTATTGGGTGGTGGCCTGATGGGCTCGGGCATCACGCACGTGACCGTCAAGGGCGGCATGGACGTTGTCGTTCTCGACCGCAGCCTTGAAGATGCCAATAAGGCGGTCGATTATAGCCGCAAGATCATCGACAAGGCCGTCAGCCGTGGCAAAATGACCAAGGAAGCGGGCGACGCGTTCATGGCGCGGATTACGCCGACGGACAATTATGACGATCTGAAAGATGTCGACCTCATCATCGAAGCTGTGTTTGAACGGCCCGATGTAAAGGCAGATGTCATTAAGAGGGCAGAAGCGGTGATTGGTCCCGATGTCGTGTTCGCGTCGAATACATCGACATTGCCGATTACGGGTCTTGCGAAAAATTCGTCACGTCCGGAATTGTTTGTCGGGCTGCATTTCTTCTCACCGGTTGAAAAAATGCCGTTGCTGGAAATCATTCCCGGTGAACTGACGGGCGAGCGGGCTATGGCCGCGGCGTTTGATTATAACGCAAAGATCAAGAAGACGCCGATCGTTGTAAAGGACGTTCGCGGCTTCTTCACCAACCGCGTATTCCCGCCTTATATGGGTGAGGCGATGAAGCTGGTGACCGAGGGCGTAAAACCTGCGCTCATCGAAAATGCCGCCAAGTCGCTTGGCATGCCAATTGGCCCGCTGGCGTTGCTGGACGAAACCACGTTGCAGCTTGGCTATGACGTGATGCAGTCGACCAAAAAGGAATTGGGCGACGCGTATCAACCAAGCGGCACCGAAGACTTCATGGAATTGATGGTCGTCAAATTGGGCCGTAAGGGCCGTCGTTTCGGCTCCGGCTTCTATGATTATGACGAAAAAGGTGAGCGCAAGACCTTGTGGCAGGGCATGGCGGAACATTACCCACTCGCTAAAGACCAGCCATCGGTCGACGAGGTGAAACAGCGCCTGTTGTACATCCAGTTGATTGCCACAGCACAATGCTTTGAAGAAGAGGTCGTGCGTGATCCTCAGAGCGCTGATTTGGGTGCCATCTTCGGTTGGGGCTTTGCGCCGTACACCGGTGGCCCGATGAGCTATATCGACACGGTTGGCCTGGAGAACTTCGTTCGCACCGCCGACAATTTGGCACAGCGATTTGGCAATCGTTTTGCGCCACCCAAAAGCTTCCGCGACATGGCGGACAAGGGCGAGACGCTGTATAAAGCTGCCGCATAATAACCGGCAATCAAGGCACAAAAAAGGGCGACCTCCGCGGAGGCCGCCCTTTTTGTTTGTGTCGTTGGTTTAGAACTTGGCGCGGACGGTCAGGCCGTACATGCGTGGCTCTTCAACGAAACCGATCAACGAACGCGTACCAGCACCGCCACGAAGTGGGGTGTTGGCGGTGACGCCGCGCGTGATTTCGTTGTTCAGGTTCGTACCCCAAAGCTCGAACGTGTAACGCTCATCCGGCGTGGTCAGGCCGATGCGTGCGTTGATCTTGTAGTAATTTTCCTGCCGAGCCATTGGCACGGGCAGACCGTTCGTGTCGGTGTCGATTGTCCGGGTCGTGCGGCTATCGGAATAGTTCACGTTACCGTTGACCAGGATGCTCCAACCCGAGTCCGTCAAAGGACCATCGTACGTCACACCGACTACGCCCGCAAATTTAGGCGCGTTCGTCAGGTCCTGACCGCAAAGTCGCTGTGTTGATGGGAGGGCAGCCACGGCTACACCATCCGCGCAGTTGCTGGGATAGCGGGCATTGGCATATGTTGCCGATGCATTGGCTGAGATATTGTCGCTCAGCTTACCAAACAACTCAAGTTCAGCACCTGTCGACCGCGCCGAATTGACGTTGAAGGTCAGGAACTGGACGCCCGTGAATTCAAGCACCTGGAAGTCGCTCATTTTCATGTCGAACAAGGCCAAATTGGCTTTGATGGCACCAAATAATGTTGCCTTTACGCCAACTTCGATTTGGTTGACCTTCTCCGATTTGAAGCTTGGATCAGCATAAACCGGGGCAACAATCACCGGACCGCCCGGTGTTGCCAACCCGGCAAGAATGGCTGCCGAGTTTTGCAAGGTTGCGGATTGTGGATCGAGGTTGAAGCCACCCGATTTAAAGCCATGGCTGTAACCAGCGTAGAGCAACAGATCTTCGTTCGCTTTATATCCGAGCTGCGCCGTATAGGTGATCTCATCGTCCTTGAACTCTTGCGACCATACACGCGGCAACGGAAGCTTGGCGCTCGCAAGGCCGCCGCCGATGGCTGCAGGCGCAGTCAGGGCAACCGATGTCGCAAATGGGAAGCAGTTGATGCCGACCATGCCCGCACGGAGTGGGGCAGGTACGGCGCCGGTCAAAACACCATTCACGGTGGCTTGGCATGCACTGGCGCCTGCACCGGTCGTTCCAGCAAGCTGGTTGAACGATGCGTCCTTGGTTTCATTTACGTAACGGGCACCGACCGTCAAACTCAGTTTATCGGTGAAGTTAAGAACGTTATGCGTGAACACCGACCAGCTGCTCGCATCCTGGTTAAACCGGTTTTCGGCATAGTTGCCATTGGCATTGACCGGAACGCCGGCATTGCCGAGCGCCGTCAGTGCAAACAAAGGGTTGACCCCTGCCGCATTGGCAAAGTTAAACGCGCTGCCCGTCTTCTGGAAATCAGCATTGAGCGTCATTGTTTGGTCAGCGCGGATTTTCTCGCTCGAGTAGAAACCACCAACCAACCAGTCGAGACCATCATTGAGAGCGGTGCCTTGCAAACGCAGTTCTTGTGTGAAGGTCTTGATATGGTCACCCGATGGCAAAATGCCGGGGCGTGATGTCGGTGCGCCATTACCTACTGTGTAGGTGTCGTTGGCGGTGAAGCCGCCGACCGTTGTCGAACTCGAATCGAACTTACGATATGCAGTAACCGAGGTAAGCTTTGCAGCACCCAGGTCCCATTTCAGTTCGGCCGAAGTACCCCATTGCTTGGAGCCGTTCAGATAAGGTCCGCCGTTGATCGATAGATTCTTCAGCGCGCTCATGCCGGACTGGTCTACGCCATCGCTGGCCAAACCATGGAAAGCGGAGAAAGGCGCAAGTTCGGTTTCACGAACGATAACCGCTTCGCAGCATTGTTCGTCTGTCTTGGCATAATCGGCCAACAGACGGATGCTCACATCTGCATTTGGTTCGATATAAAGCTGTCCGCGCAGCATGTAACGATCACGGTTGTTGCTCTCTACGCCCGATGGGGTTTTGAGATAGCCGTCGCGCTTGCGCCATGTGCCGGACACGCGAAGGCCCGCAACATCAGTGGTGATAGGTACACTGACGCCAGCTTGAAGGTTCATGAAATTATAATTGCCGTAACTTGCGTTTGCGAAGCCTTCGACTTCAGAAAGGCTTGGGCGCTTTGTCGAGACGTTCAGCGCGCCGGCCGAAGTGTTGCGGCCAAACAAAGTGCCCTGAGGCCCGCGCAAAATTTCAAGCCGCTCAAGGTCGACAAGGTCACCCAGTGCAACGCCTGGACGTGACTGATAGACACCGTCGATGAATACGCCAACCGAGCTTTCAAGACCGGTGTTGTTCCCGGTCGTGCCGACGCCGCGGACCTTGATCGAGGTACCTTGGGTTTCGGTCTGCGAAGATTGGATGTTGATGCTTGGCGAAATCGACGCCAGATTTTTGATGTCGTTGACGCCCTGACGCTCCAGCGCCTCTGGCGCGACTGCGGTCACGGCAAGCGGAATGTCTTGCACATCCATCGCGCGCAACGTTGCAGTCACGATAATGGGTTCATCACCACTATCTTCTTCGGCTTGGGCTGTTTGGGCGTAAGCCGCAGGCACTAACATCGCGCTGCAGATGGTGCTGCACAAGGCAGCCGTGATTACACGATTAAATCGACGCATTATACTCTCTCCTCCTATTCAACCGACACCCTTGCGGCATTTGCTGCTCACTTCGGGAAGCCAGTTTTGACACGCTCACCGACTGGGATGGTCAGGCGAGCAAGCTCTCTCTCAATCACCATCCTATCGCCGAATTTTCACAAATCCAGCAATTTAATCGGGCAGTTGAAATTTATACTTTCCAGTGGCTTTTGTGCCCTTTGGCGCTAATTATGCGGTCTATGTTTGATCGTCCTACGATATTAGACGCGGCTTTTCTGCGGCGTGTTGCTGCCCATGACTTTCCCGCTCCGCGCTTAGAAAACGTGGCTGAAACAGCAGCGTCCCATCTGCTGGTGGATTTGTTCGACACGCAAATCATGAACCGCCACCTCGATCTTTGGGCGCGCCGGTCAAAGGGTAAGACCTTTTATTCCATCGGCAGTTCGGGGCATGAAGGCACTGCGGCAATGGCGGCGGCCACGCGCGCGACTGACATGGCATTTTTGCATTATCGCGATGGCGCGTTTCTGATTCAGCGCAAGAAACAGGCGGGCGGCCTGACGCCATTATATGATATGGCGTTGTCCTTCGCAGCTTCGGCAGATGATCCGATTTCCGGCGGCCGGCACAAGGTTCTGGGATGCGCGCACACTTTTGTCCCGCCGCAGACCAGTACCATTGCCTCGCATTTGCCAAAGGCCGTCGGTGCCGCGCATTCCTTGGGGCTGGCGCGGCGTCTGCAACTCGATGACGCGGTTCTCCCGCACGATTCCATCATTTTATGTTCCTTCGGCGATGCATCGGCCAACCACTCGACATCGCAAGGCGCCTTCAACGCCGCCTGCTGGGCTGCGTATCAGCATTTGCCTATGCCCATCGTCTTCCTGTGTGAGGATAATGGCATTGGTATTTCGGTACGGACGCCCGGTGGATGGATAGCGGCCAACTTTGCGCATCGCCCCGCATTGAAATATATTGCCTGCGACGGGGCGGACCTGAATGATGCCCTGCGTGGCTGCCACGAAGCCGTCGCATATGCGCGTGCGCGGCGCAGGCCTGTATTTCTGCATATGCAGACGGTGCGTCTCATGGGGCATGCGGGGGCCGATGTTGAGTTGAGCTATGCACCGATTGCGCAGATCGAAGCCGCCGAAGCGCAAGATCCATTGCTACACAGCGCGCGCATTTTGCATGAACAAGCGGGCATGTCGGGCGCGGAGATTGTTGCGCGGTACGAAGATATGCGCGCGCGGGTGGACCGCGTTGCCTTGGACGCGCTGGCCAAGCCACGGCTCGTCACCGCGCAAGAGGTGATGGCATCCATCCTACCAGAGGAAGGCGCCAAGCCGTCGCGGCCATTGCCCGATGCGGCCGCACGCGACGCGCTTTTCACCAAAGACGCACGCAACTTGGCTAAACCTGTCACTTTGGCCAAGAGTATCAACTTCGCCTTGGCGGACATCATGCTGCAATATCCCAATGTCGCGGTGTTCGGCGAAGATGTCGCGCGCAAAGGCGGCGTCTATGGCGTGACACAGGGGCTGCAGGAAAAATTCGGTGCGGCGCGTGTATTTGATACATTGTTGGACGAACAGACCATCCTTGGGCTCGCCATCGGCATGGGGCATAATGGCTTTGTTCCCATCCCCGAAATCCAGTTTTTGGCCTATCTGCATAATGCAGAGGACCAGATCCGGGGCGAAGCGGCGACCTTGTCCTTCTTTTCAAACCGGCAATATCGCAACCCTATGGTGGTGCGCATCGCTGGCTTGCCCTATCAAAAGGGCTTTGGTGGGCATTTCCACAATGACAACAGCATCGCTGTCCTCGCCGACATTCCCGGTATCATTGTCGCATGTCCGTCCAATGCCGCTGATGCGCCCGCTATGCTGCGTGAATGCGTCCGGCTCGCGCATGAGGATGGCCGCGTTGTGATCTTCCTTGAACCCATTGCGCTGTATCACACAACCGACCTTCATGGCGCAGATGATGGGGCGTGGTCTGCGGAATATACAGCGCCGACGGAGGCAAATGACATTGGCTTTGGCGCGCTTGGGCAATTTGGCAATGGCACTGAACTTGCGATCATAACATATGGAAATGGTTATTATTTATCGCGTCAGGCTGCGCCCGAATTGGAAGCGTTGGGCATCACATTACGGATCATTGACCTGCGTTGGTTACATCCGTTGAATGCGGACGCAATTGTGGCTGCGGTGGCCGATTGTTCGAATATCCTGATTGTGGACGAAAGCCGCCGATCGGGAAGCTTAAGTGAAAAGCTGATGACCATATTGACGGAGGCTGGTCGCGGAAACGCCGTTAGCCGGATTACGGCTGAAGATTGCTTCATCCCGCTTGGGCCCGCGGCTGAGCTGGTACTGCCAAGCAAGCAATCGATCGTGGAAGCAGCCAAGGCAGCAGTCGCATGAAGAAGCGCGCATTGGTCGTTTGCCCGGGACGCGGCACCTATAACGCGTCCGAGCTTGGATATCTGCAGAGGCACCATGCGGCGCGCGCCGATGTGGTCGGCATTGTCGATGCGGTCCGTGCGGAAAAGGGCCAAGTGCCGGTATCAGTACTCGATAAAGCGGAGAAATACGCGCCATCGGTGCATATGACCGGCGATAACGCATCCCCGCTGATTTACGCATCTGCCCTCGCGGATTTCGCTGCGATTGATCGGGATAAATTTGATATTGTTGCGGTGACGGGCAATTCAATGGGCTGGTATCTCGCGTTGGCCTGTGCGGGTATCGTCGATCTGGCGGCGGGTGCGCGGCTTGTGAACAATATGGGCCTGATGATGCATGAACATGGCACCGGCGGGCAGATCGTATGGCCGATTGTTGATGCCGACTGGAACATTTACGATAAAAAAGTTAATTTTGCGAATGATTTAATAGATGAAGCGCGGAATATTTCTAACATAACTATATCGGTGTCGATACGGCTCGGCGGGATGGTGGTGTTCGCAGGCGACGAAGCCGGGTTGAAATGGCTCGCCGAAAAACTGCCGAAGGACGACCGCTTCCCATTGCGGCTGATGCACCATGCGGCTTTCCATAGCCCGTTGCTGCAGCATATCGTCCCAATGGCGCGCGCGCAAAATCCCGTGGCAGATTTCGGCCCCGGTAACATTCCGGCAATTGACGGGCAGGGCAAGATTTGGTCGCCGCATGCCTTTAGCGCGGACGCGATCTACGCCTACACGCTTGGCGCGCAATTGACCGAGACATATGATTTTAGCCGCGCGGTGCAGGTTGCTGCCGCAGAATTCGCGCCGGACGTGGTGATTGTTCTTGGGCCCGGAACGACCTTGGGCGCGCCAACGGCACAAGCGCTGATTGCATCGGGTTGGCGCGGCCTTTCGGGCAAAGCGGACTTTCAGGCACGGCAACGGGACGAACCTATATTGATTTCCATGGGTATGGACGAACAGCGCGGCTGGGCATTACGTTAAACGTTGCATACGAATAAGCGCTAGACGCTTGTGCCCTTCAGGATAAAGGGGGACGCGATTGGTAAGGCGACCGACCGGTGCCTTGCATGGAGACGGACAAAATGAGCATGCACAGTTCCACGTTGCTGTTGTTTGGGGCCACGGGCGACCTTTCACGGCGGATGCTGCTGCCATCCTTATATGCGCTGCATGCCGATGGCCTGATTAATCCCGACCTGCGTATTTTCGGCACTGCGCGTAGCACACTTACCGATGATGGCTTTCGCGATATGGCACGCGCGGCATTGTGCGAATTTCTGCCCGATGACCGCAAGGCCGAGGGCCTGATTGACGCATTTTTGCAGAGGCTTTCCTATGTCGCGCTGGATGCTTCCGATCCGCAAGGGTTTGCCGCATTGGCGGACAAGATTGGGGACATATCGGGCGGATTGTCGATTTTCCTCTCCACCGCGCCATCTTTGTTTGAGCCAACGATCAAGGGCCTGCACAATGCCGGCCTGTCTGGCGAAAATGTGCGCATTGGCTTGGAAAAGCCATTGGGCAATGATTTGGCGTCATCGCAGCATATAAACGACGCCGTGAACGCGGTTTTCCCAGAAACACGCACGTTCCGCATCGACCATTATCTGGGCAAGGAAACGGTCCAGAACCTGATGGCGCTTCGTTTTGCCAACATGTTGTTTGAGCCGCTGTGGAATGCCAATGCCATTGAGCATGTGCAGATTACCGTGAGCGAGACCGTCGGGCGTGAGGGGCGGGCCGGATTTTATGACGATACCGGCGCGCTACGGGACATGGTGCAAAACCATATGCTGCAATTGCTCGCGCTGACGGCAATGGAGCCACCGGCAAGTCTGGATGCGACGGCCATACGCGATGAAAAGGTAAAGGTCCTGCGCGCGCTGCGTCCGGTGGTCGAAGGTGACGTCGTGACCGGGCAATATAATGACGGCGCGGTCAACGGCGAAGCGGTCAAAAGCTATGACGCGGATCTCGGCAAACCATCTGACACCGAAACCTTTGTGGCGATTAAGGCCTATGTCGACAAGTGGCGGTGGCAGGGCGTGCCGTTTTTCCTGCGCACCGGGAAACGTTTGCCCGAACGCCGCAGCTAAATGGTGATCCAGTTCAAACC